>ERZ777305.1678-NODE-1678-length-23808-cov-40.151139_pt1 | contig 23808 bp, 20 predicted proteins | sample MGYA00374965_ERZ777305 | MGnify/ENA primary metagenome ERZ777305 (study PRJEB29328, sample SAMD00013331) | mouse gut metagenome | study: EMG produced TPA metagenomics assembly of the Metagenome analysis of fecal microbiota from mouse which was promoted... | reverse complement strand
GGGACACCTTTGGGGACACTTTTACAGACACCTTTTCCGCCACTTTTTCGGTCAGCGTGCGCCACCTTTTTCGCCACCTTTTTTGAGGCTCCCGGACACCCCTCCACAGCACCGAACTTTTGCCCGAAAACAGGCGTTTCAATACGGGAACCACAATTTTTAATAGTTAAATATTGTTTAATTGGCAAATATTCGGATAATAAGTGTTAATTTTGTGATGCTCTCGCAGGTAGTGATAAATCAGGGCAATTTTGCCCTCCAAAATAGAGCGGAAAATGTGGTACAAACCGTGGTACATTGCTTCTCAATTACATCAACCAACAAATTGAAAATCAACAAGATAACGCCACTCTCACAAAGCCCGCTCGGATCACACGAGGAAGTTCAATCCTTCACTGCAAAACGCTGAAAATCAAGTGATTTTCGGCGTTTTTCTTTTTTTTGGTAAATGCGGCAGGACAATGTGTGTAGAAATTGAGGTTAGATGTAATCGCAGTTTTTTTTGTAAATATCGCGGTTATAATCGCAAAAATTTGTACCTTTGTATTCTCTTAATCGTGATTTTTTGTATGGCAGTTAAAGTTGACACCCAAAAAGAGATTATTTTCGGTTCGTCTAACCCGAACATTTCCCGTGTGCTCAGCAAGAAAGAAAAGGAAGGTGAGTTGCGAAAAGTCGCGCCACGCATATATACGACCAATCGTGTCGATAGTTTGGAGAATATCGTGCGCCGTAATCTGATGGATATTCTGGTGTATCGTTATCCCGATGCTCTGATAAGCCATCGAAGCGCAAAGGAGATGCGCCCGACAGCGACTGGCGATTTCTTTCTTACCAATTCCACAACAAGGCGAGTAACAGACCTGCCGGGAATCACGCTTAACTTTGTCAAAGGACCGAAAGCGACTTCTCGCGATATTCCGTTTATGGGTATGCACATATCCGGCGAATACCGCTATATGCTGGAGAATATGCAGGTGTCGAGAAAGTCCGGCGATGAGTCGCGCGTTTTGCCAACAAGCGTAATCGAAAACAAACTTGAACAGATATTGCTGACAGGAGGTGGGGACCGACTGAACGAATATCGTGATGAACTGAGATCGATTGCCGAGGAATTGGGTATGCAGACCGAATTTGCCAAGATAAATAATCTCATATCGGCACTGCTATCGACACATAATGCGAATGTGCTGTCAACCGATTCGGCAAAGGCACTTGCCGCCGGTAATCCATTCGACAAAACGAGGGTGGAACTATTTGAAGTCCTATTTGACGCAATCAAAGACCGCTATTTCGTTATTCGCAACAATCGCAATACCGACGAGGAGTCTTTCCGTCTATTTTCATTCTTCGAGAGTTATTTCTCTAACTATATCGAGGGAACAGAGTTTGAAGTAGACGAGGCTAAGGCGATTGTAGACTCCGGTATTCCAATACCACGACGCGACGAGGAGTCGCATGATATTCTCGGAACATTCAAGGTGTTGTCAAACCGTGCGGAAATGATGAAGATACCGACATCGCCCGACGAATTGTTTGCGATTTTAAGTCACAGACACAGCGTGCTGCTTGAAGGACGACCGCATATGAATCCCGGTATTTTCAAAATGAAAAACAATCGTGCCGGTATGACAGAGTTCGTGGATCATCAGCTTGTAAAAGGTACGTTATCGCAGGGCTTCAAATATTATGCGGCATTGACCGACCCGTTTGCGCGCGCGATATTCATTATGTTCATGATAAGCGAGGTACATCCATTCAACGACGGCAATGGACGTATAGCCCGTGTGATGATGAACGCCGAATTTGTCCGTGCCGACCAGTCGCGTATCATTGTCCCGACAGTTTTTAGAGAGGACTATATCCTCGCCTTACGAAAACTGACACGCCACAAAGATCCATTGGCATACATCAACGTAATGACGAAACTCCATCAATTCAGCGACAACCTATATGGTACAGACTTCACGGAGTTAAAGAACTATCTTGCCGCCTGCAATGCCTACGAAGAACCCTCGCAAGCAAAACTGCAAATAATAGACAGAACAATTATATAATATTATGGCATTACCACAACGCCTAAGAGAAATTCTATCTCGTGCAATCAATAAATTAATGAAAAAACAGTTTTGTTCACGATTTAAGAGCCGAATTTGTAAACCTCTATCCTTCTGCGTTTTTCTGCGCTTTCCCGTCTTGAAAGTGGGCTATTATTCTACCTTACCTAATCCAATTCATGTTATATCCTATCTCTATTAATTATTTATCACAACCTTTATCGTAAATACAGCGAACTTACCGTATCATAGATTTGTTTTGCAACTGAAAATAGTTACATTTGTGCCAAAATAAAATGAATGGGAACAAAAGAAAAATTGATAGCCCGATTCTCAACATTGCCCAGCGATTTCACGTGGGAGGAAATGAGACGTCTGCTTGTCGCTTTGGGATATGTTCCGGGCAACAAGGGCAAGACCTCCGGCTCCCGTGTAATATTCAAGGGTGACGGTTTGAAGCCCATAATGCTTCACAAGCCCCATCCCGGCAATATCATCAAAGGGTATGTGATGAAACAGGTTTATGATTATCTTAAAAATGAAGGACTGATATGAATACACTGAAATATAAGGATTTTATAGGCTCGGTAGCCTTCAGCGAAGCCGATAATGTGTTTTTTGGTAAAATCGAAGGCATTGACGGACTTGTAAATTTCGAGGGCGAGAGCGTTGCGGAACTCACCAACGCCTTTCATGAGGCGGTTGACGATTACCTTGCATATTGCGCTGAAGAAGGAATAGAGCCTCACAAAAGCTATTCCGGCTCTTTGAACGTGCGTCTTACTCCCGACATTCACTCCCGTGTAGCTTACCTCGCAAAACAGGCTGGAGTATCCATCAACTCGTTCATACGCACGGCTGTGGAAAAACAGATTGCCGCCATGCTCTGAGATGATTCAAACGCATCGAGTTTTTATTGAAGTTAACAAGAAATTATATTAAAACAGCCAATCAACGAAAGTCTATTGAATAAAATATTGCCTATTTTATTCAATACAGAGATATAACTGAATAAAATTAGCTATATTTGCAGTCTAAAACAGATTGCAATGAAAACAACGATACTCAATCAGCGGGCAGAGCGTGACGAACTTATGTCGCGCCCTTATCAGCAACGGCATACAAGGTATGACGCCGACGAACTGTTGCAAAATCCGCTTATCAAACTTATAACCGGGCCTCGTAGGGTGGGCAAATCGGTTTTTGCTCTGCTTATGTTGCAGGGCAAGAATTTCGCTTATCTCAATTTTGATGACAATCAGTTGCTTGAGAAGTGGAATGAGGATTTGGTGATGTCGGCACTTGATGATGTCTATCCCGGCTATGACTTCATGCTGCTTGATGAAGTCCAGAATCTTCCCGGCTGGGATCTGTGGGTCAGTAAGCTCTACCGACGAGGCAAGAACCTCGTAATCACTGGCAGCAATGCCAATATGCTGAGTCGCGAAATGGCTACCGTCCTTACAGGGCGTTATCTCCAGATCGAGATGCTACCGTTCAGCCTTGAAGAAACGATGACATGGAAGAATGTCAGTCCGCAGTTGGAAGAACAGGCTGCGCAGGCTGTAACGCTTGCTGATGACTATATGCGCAACGGCGGTTATCCGGAAACAATCCCGGCACGCAGTATCACCAAGAGTTATCTTTCGACGCTGTTCGATTCCATCCTCCTGAAAGATGTTGCCAAACGTCATAAGGTGAGGAACACCACCGACCTGTATAATCTTGCCACTTACTTGCTCTCCAACTTCTGCAATCCCATATCTGCCAATGACCTTGCCGGAGAGCTTGGGTTGTCAAGCGTCGCAACTACCAAAAAATTCTGTGACTATCTGGCAGAACCGTATCTGTTCTTCTACTTGCCGCGCTTCAACAACAAACTGAAATTGATGACCAAAGCACCTAAAAAGGTGTATGTGGTTGACAACGGTTTTGTGCAGAGTACGGCATTCAATCTCAGTGAGAACCTCGGTCGTCTGCTGGAGAACCTGGTGTTTGTCGAATTGCTGCGCCGTGGCAATATTCCCGGTCAAACGCTGTTCTATTACCGCACACGCAACGACAAAGAGATAGATTTCGTTACCCGCAAAGGCACTAAGGTCGAACAGCTAATCCAAGTGTGCTACGACTTGACCTCCGAGAAAACCCGCAAACGCGAACTCGATGCCCTCGTCGAAGCCGCCGAAGAACTTCACTGCGACAACCTCCTCGTTATCACCAACGACCAACAGGAAGAAATCAAGTGGAAAAATAGCATAATCAAAGTCGTCAATATCGGTAATTTTTAATTCGATGTATTAGTACTTTTGTAAAACACCACCCCAAAAGTTCTGGTCGACTTTTGGGGTGGTGTTATTAATATGGAATCTCTTCCAGATGTAAGAGTGGCCGGGGTTAAATTCTCACTTTGGTGACTGTGTCGCCCTGGCGGCGGATGTATATGCCGGGGGCAAGGTTGTCGCTATCCATGCGGATGCCTTGGAGGTTGTAGTATTCCACAACGCTGTTGTCGGTATCAACGGTGATGTCCTCGACGCCAGATACGGCTTTGAAAGTGAGTCCGGTTTCGGTTATGGCCTGGCTTTCGGGCTGAGGCACGGCATACGCTGCCGTGAAGGCGCGGTTGGCCACGAACAGACGACCGGCGGGGTCGAATGCCATCTGGTAGGTGTTGGTGTCGGAGCCCAGTGGGAAGGAATAGATGTGTTCGGCTTTGAAACCGGCCTCCCAGTTCAGTCGCATGATATGCACATTCTGCGCCACGTCGGTAACGGCCATCAGTGTGGCGTCGGCATTGACAGCCAGAGCGCCGTCGCCGCCGCCGAGGGTCTCCCAGTCGTTACCGGAGTTGAAGAGAATGTTCTGGTCGTAGTCGGCGATGAGCACCACGGGAACATTGGCGGTGTTGTTGCCGCTGCCGCGGGTCTGGCTCAGGAACAATGCCTGCGGACGGGCTACGACGTTTACGTTGCCGTTGAGCAGATAGCGGCTCAGCTCGGGATACGTGGCATCGGGTACTGTGGAGATGGTGTGCGCGGTGCCGATGTTGTAGCTTACCATGCTGAGCGAGTAGTCGGAGGGATAGTCCTCCTGGAAGGAGTAGAGAACCTGGTTCTCTCCGCTACCCAAGGCGCACATGTCGGAGGTGGAGCCGCCGATAACCTGCCCCTGTGCGTTGGTCCATTCACCGCTGGCAGGATTCTGTGTTCCTTCGAACATCGAATAGCGGGGTGTGGAGGGGTTGGCGGGGTCGATTACGTATATGCCGCCCTGCTTGTCGCCGAAGTCGGATACCAGCAGTGTGCCGTCGGCCAATGTGCTGGCACGGAAGCAGGAGCCGCCGATGCTGAGGTCCCATCCTCCGCTCTGGTAGGGAGCTTCGGTGGCGGGAGTGAACATGGGGTCGTACTGCATCACGCCGCGTTCACCGGCCTTGATGGTGAAGTATGCGTTGCCGAAGAACGGTGAGGCGGGATTGCAGTCCACAGCCACACCAGAGCTTTCTATTTCGTTACGGAACAGCTCCTTAACACCAGCAACAGCCTTGTTGTCGACAACGATATCGACTTCATATTCACCTTCGGGGATATTGTTGGAGTATACAGGCAGGCTGTTTTCGCCCTTCTCGAGGCTAACGGCATCAAGGTCGACCACGGTGCCGGCGGTCTTGTCGCGCAGGCGCAGGAACACGTCGGCGGCATCGGTGAGGCTGAAGGAAATATTATAGCCGTTCGCTCCGGACAATTCGCCGATTGAGGGATTGTATGCATAGGCGGGTATTTCCACGGGCTGTTCCACACCCTTGGTGGTCATGCGGGTTATTTTGCCTCCCGGACGCAGGATATAGAGATGCATGTAGGCGGCTGTGACGCGGTCTTCCTCGTCGCGTACCACCTCGGTGCGCCCCGCTGCGGCAGCGATTCCCTCGGAAGCTTTAAGCTCGGTGTTGGTGGTTTCCACAAGACGGGCTTTGTCCAGGCCGTCGGTTATGTCGAGCAGGCGCAGACCGATGTTCTTGCTGTCGGCGTCGACAGCGGGGGCAACCATCATGGAATGGCCGGCGAAGCGGAAGAATCCGGCCTGACCGGAGGCCTTGGGGCTCATGGCTTCGGAGAGTTCGGTCTCCAGAGCCATGTCGTTGATGGTGTACTGGCGGGCAAGGGCATGGGTGCTGTTGGCGATGAAGCTCTGCGAGCTAAGCGGCGAGATGGTGAAGGTGAAATCCTGCAGGTCGTCGACGTTGAAATAATCGCAGACATCGCTCTTGTTGGAGTAGCCTTCGGAAGATTTGGCACCGTCGACGATGTCGATTATAGTGAAGAATATCTTGCGGTTGTAGTAACACGAGGCTGATGACAGCAGCATGCGTCCTTCCTGGAGGGTGCCAGTGTAGGCCATGCTCTGGCCGGTCCATGCCTTGAAGAGGTTGCCGGTCATCATTGTGGTGAACCAGATGCGCGGAGCACCGGAGGGAACGCCGTTGTCGTCGTTGGTCCAGCGGTAGATGTTGCATACGCCGCGTTCCTCGCCCTCCTCTACTTCCTCATCGGTGAGGTGGCAGAGCTCCATGGAGCAGCCTATCAGCTGGCCGTCGCTGGTCACCTGGATGTCGCTGAGGGCATATTCGGTGCCTTCGCAGCCTTCGGTCGATACCTGGGCTATCTGCGAGAGGTTGTCGGAGTTGAGCACCACTACGGTGGGGTTGTTCTCTGCATCGAGAGCCAGAACGTAGATGTAGCGGTCGCGCACGATGAGGCGGCGCACGGTCTTGTCCTTGAGTGCGGTTATGGTCTTGTCGGTGAACACGCGCTTGAAAGCATAGGAAGGTGCGGCCAGGATGCCATCGGCACCGGCGGCCTCATCGGGATAGTCGGAGTAGCTGACAGCCGGCGGCACATAGTCCTCGCTTTCGAGATACACGCGCGGATAGGTGGTCTTGGACGCTTCCACAGTGAAAGGACCGCAGAAATCCTCGTGGGCGGGTTTGTAGCCCGGAGCAGTCACGGCCACGGTGTAGTCGTTGCCTGGTTCGAGACCGGTGAACACGAAAGCGCCGTTGAACTCGTCGTCGGTGGTGTATCGGCTGATTTCCTGCCCACCCTTGTAGAGAACGACCTCGGCGTTGTTGATGGGCTTCATGGCGTCATACGACGAAGCCGAGCAGTTGTAATAGGTATGGCGGAAGCGTTCGTGGCGGTCGCGCACGATACCGTACAGCTCGCCGTAGCTTTCGGTGGGAATGCCGAAGATTGCCGCCAGGCCATGGGCATAGCCGATGCCTTCGTGGCGGCACACGTCCATGTTCATGGCGCGGTGGCGTGCCGGCTGGTAGGTGTGGAAGTATCCTTCGCACAGGAAGCCGATTACGCCGTGGCGCAGAACACCGTAGTAGCCCTTGTACTGCTTGCCGTCGATGTTGTTTATGGCGTAGTCGCCATGCTGGAAGTCGATGTCGTAGTAGAGGGCAGGATTGGTCATGGAGTAGGTGCTCCAAGTCTGGTGTTCGTCCTGGAATGCGAACGGCCAGAACACGCGGCAGGCATCGTCGGAACCTTCGACCGAAGCCGTACGGTTCTCACCGCGCACGAACAGTGCGGGGTAGTTGGTGTTGGAGCCGTCGGTGTGGGCGTTGGAGTGCACAGAAATGAAGAAGTCGAAGTTGTTGCGTTCCACCTCGCAGGCAATCTCGTAAAGGTCGCGGTTGTAGGCGTGGGCATCGCCCGAACCTACGGGATACGGGCCGAGTTTCACGTGGCTCATCACGATGTTGTTGCGCATGTCGAGCGCCGGGCCGCGACGTGCCGGGTTGGGATTGACCTGGTTGAGGGTGCCGTCGAATTTGAGTCCGTATTCGCGCAGTTTGTCTACCATACTGAGGCATTTCCAGAGATTCGTGTTGCTTTCGAAGAATCCGGTGGTGTCGGGCGCAGTCGAATTATACGGGCCGTGCTTGATGGTAGGCAGAGCGCGGTCGCCGCCGGTCCACGATCCGTGGCCGGGATTGATGTAGATGCGCAGGGTCTCGATGTCGGTCTCGGCGGGATTGATGGGTGCGGAAGATGCTGTGGCGGCGCACATCAGGGCTGCAGCGCCCGCAAGAAAGAGTCGGAGTGTTTTCATCGGGCTATGCTTTTAACGTTCATGATATACATTTCGCCCTCTGTCGTGGTGAAGGAAATCTGCCCGGGAGTGGCCGATGGCAGCACGGCGATGAGATTGTCTTCGGTAAGTGTCTGGCTGGCGGAACCGTCGGCTGCCGTGGCGATGATGTGGCCCTCGGTGGTGACAACGCCGTTGTTGGCGGTGCGCATGCCCACCACAGTGCTGTTGTCGTACCATACGGGGGCGTAAAGCCATCCCAGATGCCTGAGGTTGCTGCCGTCGAGACTGCAGGTATAGGTTCCGTATCCGGCGGCGAAGAACAGCAGGCTGTTGCCGTCCGGCGAAACCGATGGCCACAGATAGCTCATGCCGTCGGTGCCGAGCGGGCACACAGCTGTGCGCGTGCTGCCGTAGTTGAGATACAGAAGTCCGTGATCGATGCTCGGAACCGGGCGTACGGCTTCAGCCGACACTGCGTTGCCGGCGGCATACATGCGGCCGGATTCCACAGCCAGTACGGAGCCATCGGAGCCTACGGCCACGGTCTGGAGATTTCGCGAGGGAGCCACCAGTTCGGTGGTGCGGCCGTCGGAAAGGCGGTAGGATTTCACGGCCACATGGCGGCGGCGCTGCCCGTCGGTGGAGGCTTCGCGGAATACGATGCCGTCGGCGGTGAAGGCGAGATCCATCATAGAGCCTGTGCGGGAAATTGTGCGGGCTGTGCCGCTGCGGCGGTCCACAACCTTGAGACTGCCGTCGAGGTCGGAGAGGGCGATGGAATTACCGTCGGGGCTGAGTATTGCCTGCTCGGCGCGGACGCCTTGCGGCAGGCGGACGCGTTCCATCGATTCCACCTTCAGCAGCTGGGCATGCAAGCCCATTGCGGCGAGCACAGCCAGGGTGCTCAGAATAAGTTTTTTCATGGAATCAGTTGTTGTTTAGAAGTTTTATGAAATTGCGGGTTGTCAGGTTCAGTGATTCAGGAATTCGAGGAATTCGGCATAGGAACCGTTGAAGGTGTTCAGATCGGCAGCGGACGGCACCCCCGGCACGCGTCCCCGATGGCTGTGCTGCCACAGCGCCCAGTTTCCTCCTGCCAGAGGAGGGTCGGTGAAGGAGCATATCCACAACAGAGGATGTGGAGGCTCGGGGAACGCCGGACGCACGAAGCGCCAGTAGCCGTTCTTATTGGTGTAGAACATCACGCGGTGGCCGGCGCCGCGGAGCATGGCTTCCATGGTCTGCAGGCGGCCGATGACAACGTCGGTGGCCACCTCCACAGGGTTTCCCCACTCTTCGATGTCGATTACCAGCGGCAATGTAAGCCGGCACGAGTCTGTGGCGGCAAGCAGGTTCATGGCCTGGCGGCGCCCGTCGCAGTCGAAGCGGAAGAAGTGATAGGCGCCCACGGCCATGCCGGCCTGTCGGGCACGCCGGCAATTGCTTCGGAAAGTGGTGTCGCGGAATGTGTTGCCTTCGCTGGCTTTCAGATACACGAAATCAATGCCGGCGGCGGCGGCGCTGTCGAAGTCCACAAACCCGTTGTGAGCCGAGATGTCCAGCCCCGCCACGGGATAGAGAGTCCGGTCCACCTCGACATGCGGCTCACGCCGGCTGGCAAGTCTGAATACAGCAAAGGCAGCCACGAACAATCCCGTGGCTGCCACTATGCATATTGCGAGTCGCCGTGCCGTGCGGTCGGTCATCGATACGCGTGGTCAGGAATATCTCAGTCGACCAGCGACATACCCTTCCTTAGAGCTTCTTCGTTGAGAGGGATGAGATGGTGATGGCGTTCGGGAAGGGTTTTGCGCAAGCCGCGGATTACGGCGTCGATGCCTACAATCGGCCGGCACTTGAGAAGAGCACCGAGAAGGACCATATTGTAGGTCTTGGAGTTCTTGAGTTCGATGGATGCGGTGATTGCATCGACAGGAATCACGCGGATGTCGGTGCGCGAAGGCAGGCGATGAATGCCCGAGGGGTCGTAGATGAGAGTGCCGCCGGGTTTCACCTTGCTCTCGAATTTGTCGAGGCTCTGCTGGTTCAGCACCACGGCGGTGTCGAAAGTGTCGAGTACGGGGCTGCTGATGGCATTGTCGGATACGATAACTGTCACGTTGGCCGTTCCGCCTCGCTGCTCGGGGCCATAGGATGGCATCCAGGTCACTTCCTTGCCATCCATAAGGCCGGCGTATGCCAGAATCTTACCCATGGAGAGCACACCCTGCCCGCCGAAGCCTGCGATTACTATTTCTTCTTTCATGGTGTTCAGTTTTTAGGTTCTTCGGAGGGAGTCTTGAGGTCGCCCAGAGGATATTTCTCGAACATGTGCTCCACCATCCATTCGTTGCTCTTGGCGGGGCTGAGTTTCCATCCGGAGTTGCAGGTGGAAACCACTTCCACCACCGAGGTTCCCCGTTTTGCCAGAGCGTTCTCGAATGCTTTTTTGATGGCGGCCTTTGTTTTGCGCACTGCTGCGGGGGTGTGCACGGCCTGGCGTGTCACATAGCAGGTGCCGTCGAGTGTCGCCAGAATATTGGAGATAGGCAGCGGATAGCCGTTTAGCTCGGCGGTGCGGCCATATGGTGTGGTGGCCGTTTTCATGCCCAGCAGTGTGGTGGGTGCCATCTGGCCACCGGTCATGCCGTAGATTCCGTTGTTTATGAATATCATGGCGATGTTCTCGCCGCGGTTCGCCGCATGGATGGTTTCGGCAGTGCCGATGGCTGCGAGGTCGCCGTCGCCCTGATAGGTGAACACCAGGTTCTGCGGATTCAGGCGGCTGGCGGCGGTGGCAACGGCGGGAGCGCGTCCGTGGGCTGCCTCGACCCAGTCGACGTCGATGTAGTTGTAGGCGAACACGGCGCAACCGACCGGAGCCACGCCCACGGTCTTGTTCTCGAGTCCCATTTCGTCGAGCAGCTCGGCGATGATTTTGTGCACCACGCCGTGGCTGCAGCCCGGGCAGTAGTGGGTGTCGCGCTCGTCGAGAAGCCTCGGGCGCGAGTAAACCTTATTCTGAGGTTGGATAATTTCTTCAGTAGTCATTGGTGAACGAACATAGAGGTTAGGCAAGTTCCGGGAAGTGTTCCTTCAGTGCCTGAAGCACTTCGCCGGGGTTAGGCACTATGCCGCCCATGCGGCCGAAATGGTACACGGGGGTGGTGGGAGCGGCCAGGCGCACGTCCTCCACCATCTGGCCGGCGTTGAGTTCCACGGTGAGGATGCCGCGTACGCTCTTGGCGAGTTCGGCAATCTGTGTCTTTGGGAAAGGCCATAGGGTGATTGGGCGCAGCATGCCCACTTTGATTCCGGCCTCGCGCGCCTCCTCGATAGCCTTAAGACATATGCGGGCCACCGATCCGAATGCCACGATGAGATAGTCGGCATCGTCGGCGTAGTAGGTCTGGTAGCGCACCTCGTTCTGTTCAATGAGCTTGTATGTGGCCTGGAAGCGGTGGTTGTTCTCTTCCATCTTGGCGGAGTCCAGCTCCAGGGAAGTGATCACATTGCGGTTCTTGCGGTCGCCTTTGCCGCATGCAGCCCAGGGACATTGAGCGCGCAGCTCTTCCTCGGTGCGGCGCGGACGCTGCGGAGGCAGCACGACCTTCTCCATCATCTGCCCCACGACGCCGTCGGCCAGAATCATTGCCGGATTACGGTATTTGAAGGCCAGGTCGAAGCCGAGGGCCACGAAGTCGGTCATCTCCTGCACGGTAGCGGGAGCCAGCACAATCAGGTGGTAGTCGCCATGTCCGCCGCCTTTGACAGCCTGGAAATAGTCGGCCTGCGAAGGCTGGATGGTTCCAAGTCCGGGACCGCCACGCATTACATTGACAATCAGTGCCGGCAGCTCGGAGGCGGCGATATAGGAAATGCCTTCCTGCTTGAGGCTCACGCCCGGCGACGACGACGATGTCATCACGGCTTTGCCCGTGGCGGCACCGCCGTATACCATGTTTATGGCCGCCACTTCGCTTTCGGCCTGGAGCACGACCATGCCGGTGGTTTCCCAGGGCTTGAGCTCGGCAAGAGTCTCGAGAACTTCGCTCTGGGGGGTGATGGGATAACCGAAGTAACCGTCGACGCCGTAGCGGATTGCGGCGTGGGCTATGGCTTCGTTGCCCTTCATTAATCTTACTTCTTCTGCTTCCATTTTTAGGGGTAGGGTGAGGGGGTAGGATGGGGATTGGTTGGTGGTGCCTGCGGGCACATGTTCTGTGCCGCCTCAGGCGGGACGCTCAACCACGCGGTACACCTCGATGCATGCATCGGGGCACACGGTGGCACAGGCGGCACACCCTATGCACTTGTCGGGATTGGCGGCATACGCATAGTGGTAGCCGCGGTCGTTCACTTCCTTTGGCTGAAGCAGCAACACGTCGGTGGGGCAAGCCACCACGCACAAGTCGCAGCCTTTGCAGCGTTTGCCGTCGATCACAACGGCTCCGTGGACCTTAGCCATAGATTCTTTTCCTTGATTGCGGGTTAGTATTAGATTGCTGAAATGCCTCGCCGGCACTTCCATCAGCAAAAATAAGCAATTTTTGCCAATGCCAAAATTTTATAAGGAAATTGTGCGCGATTGTCGGCGAAAACCAGTCTATAGAGATGCTCATGTATCACTCCAGATCTATGTCGGGGAAATCGAGTACAACACTTCTTCAAGAGACTCCGAGGATGTAAGGTTCATTCTCCTGCGCAGGCGCTGACGGTTTTTCTTTACAGAGTCGGGCTGCAGCAGAAGCATCTGTGCAATCTGTTTCGATGTAAGTCCCGCGCGAATATATACCGCAAGCCGCACGTCGCCTTCTGTCAACGCAGGATGATTAAGCATCAGCGTGTTCACGAATGCAGGACACACCTTATTGAACACCGTTATGAAATAATCCCAGTTCTGACGTCCGCTCAGATGGAGCTTTATGCTGTTCTCAAGTTCATGACAAATATTGTCCGATATAATTCCTTTGTCCTTAAGACTGTCCAGATTGTCCAATACCTCCTGTAATACATTGTCCTTTTCTGTCATGGCAAGTTCCTGGGCTACCACGCGGCGTCTGTTATGCGCCAGTTCGGTATCGTACCTCACAATTGTGAGCCTGTGCTGGCGCTGCCTATAGATGTAAATGCACACTACTGCCAGAATGAGTATTAAAAGCAGCAATATGATTATCCATAACCGCAGACTTTTGATTTTATGCGCGTGGCGCATTTCCGATTCGTATTTAAGGATGGAACTCCGGGCTTCCGCATTGGCTATTTCTTTCACTCTTTCCACCAGACGGGCCGAATCATTTGCCGCAATATATTGCCTGTATAACGACAGGGCCGTGTCCCGCCCGCCATATATGTCGTGTGTCAAAGCCATGATTTTAAGCATTTCCGGATAATAGAAGCCATGCGCCGCAGAATCGAAACATTCCTCCATCCTTTGTGTATGTGTTCTCATTCCTGCGGAATCATCGGTGTCCGCACAATATCGCGACAGATAAAACTCGACTGGCAGCCGGTCGAGCGACCGGGGATTAATACTGTCGATATACCGTTCGGCTTCATACAGATAATCAGCATTGTCCGAAGCCATATATGCCACACGCAGGAGGTTGGTATGAAACGATGGCGACAGCGACAGACTTTTGTCATTCATAAGAGAATCGACAATTGCCAGTGCCGCATTCTTATCCCCCATAGCTACCAAGGCGTTGGCCATATTCAATGTGTTTTTTCTGACATACGGTTCTATGCCTATACGTCGATAGATGCTGTCAGCCTCTCTATAATACTGTAATGCGCGGTCGTAATAACCTATTTCGCCCATGATATGGCCTATATCCACTCTCACGGAAGCTGTCATCATGTCATCGCCCGAAGAATAATAATATCTGTCAAGTTTTTTAAGACTCCTGAATCTTACCAGAGGATCGTACTCGGCCACAAGAGCAAGCAGATAGCGAATGCGCGAACAGTCGTATTCATATGTAGCCGTATCGCATAGCGACAACGCATCTGTCAGGTCTCTTATCACGCTATCCCTCCCTGTTATATTTCTTCGGTTGGCAATTCTCGCCTTCCAGAACAACACCCTGCTTCTATGCTGATTTTCGGCATCTCTTTCTACCGTCGTATTCTTCAGACTGTCGAGCAACGGCCAAAGGAGGGAATCCGGAACAGAATTCACGAAACCATCCTCCAGCGCAAAGACAATCGAATCTGCTGCCGGATGAATCCGCCTCCATCGATACAGCGAATCCGATTCCGGCCGCACGCCACAGCCGGAAATAATCATAATCGAAACACACAGCAGAAATTTTATAGTTTTCATACACACAAATATATTCAACTTTACCACAACGGACAACACGCTTCAGGCATACACACAGGCCTGTACGCCAAGTGTCACCCCTTGTACCCCTATTATGCCCCATGTAAATTTTGAAGTCCGCGTCCCTCCCGATAAATTTGCCGCCGTTGAACATAAAAAATATATATGATGAGATTCTGGTTCTTTTTATTTGTTGTGGTTGTGGCTTCGGCCACAGGTTCCACGCAAGCCACGGGTTCTACTTCGGGCAAGCAGACGAGCGTAATCCATCCCGTTGCAGCAAATCTTAACGTGGCGGAACGGGTGGATGATGAAGAGGATTCTTCCGACTGGGTGAAAATAAAATTTGAGGTAAAAGAGGAAGCTACCGCCGGGTTCACATATGAACCTAAAGAAGTGATAGTATATCAGCCCGACGGAAAATACTATTGCGGCTTTTGCGACTGGGCCACATATCCCGATGAATACATGATTGAGGAAGGACTCGGCTGGGAACTGATGGTGCCCAAAGGGAGATATGACCTTATACTGCGCTCCGACATACGTCCCGACAATATTGACCCCGACGATGAACATACCTTTCTCTATGACAGCTATGTGATTGCGGAAGACATCGAAATATCGGAAGACATGACTTACGTGTTCACACAGTCGGATGCCAAAAACAAGTTGAGCTGCAAGTTTTTCTATCCCGACGGCAGTCAGATTCCGTACGACAATCTTAAAGATGAAACCGGCGAACTCAGCATGATGTACTACCGGGAACTGAAACGCAAGGACGGAAGCTATCCTCTGGTACGGATGATGATTAATATCTGCTATGAAGAGTTTTTTGTCAACAATCTTTCCGACAAATGGACTTTATCGGTAAATAATGTGGCAGCCGATTCAAAGGCCACATACATCAATTTCATTACATCGGATGGTCCTTTTGATGACTCACGATGCATGTACAACGGAGCTGAACTATACAATGAGCCTGTTCATATGAGGTTCGCCGGCAATCTTGCCGGCCAGAAAGATGATGCCAGTGTCGGGGGGATAACGGCGCAGACAGTATGGAACGGCACACCTACCATGACTATGCCTGTATCGGCATATTCATTCGACATGAAAGCCGAAAGCAGGAACCTTCCCGTGTATATCAACGCTCCGGTTCTCAAGGAACAGAGCAGCCCGGATGACGGATGGAATTTTGTATTTGCAGGCATAGGCGGTTACTCGTATACCGACAATGAGTGGACAGATTCTGAAGGTAACATCCAATACGACCGGCAGTACAGCACAATGACTTCGCCATGGATATATACCGATACCGATGGGCACATGTGGTGCATACCTCCGGCATATACACGAAGCGACGAAAATGACTATGAACTCTTCTTCCCCGCGGATTATCCTCTATGCCTTGAATATAGGGAAGATCTGGAGTTTTATAACGAGGCTCCGCTTGTAGGTTTCTCATATAGCCTTTTCTATGATGAATGGCAGGATAAAAATCTAATCCATTTCGATACTTCGTGTCTGTTTCAGTGTCTGGGCAATCTGTTGTTGCCTGCTAAAATAACTGTCAGATTCAATGGAGAAACTATAGCAGAGGGAGCCGACAGCTTCGATTTTATAGCGTGGACATCTAATAATAATGCAGTCTCCGGACTTTACGACATATATGTGGAAATGCCATATTCCGACAGCTATTCTTCCAGCCTCCGGGTCATGATCGACAATACTTCATTGGATAACGTGTATTCACAGGTCTACAGATGGCAGCTCAGGGATGCTTCGGGCAATTTGACGCAAGACGTAACTCGAAATTCCCATATTATTATAGAGCATTCGCCTGGAACCACTCCGCTGGTTCAGATTTCCGAGCATGAAAAAGATTTGTGGACTCCGCTGGAATACAACCAGTACATCAATGATGGATATGGCAAAGTTTCAGTGCCTCATGACAAGCTTGATGCCGACAAATGGTATGACCTTAGATTCATATGCAAGGATTCGGCGGGAAATGATGTGGTGCAGACCGTGGCTCATGCCTTCCATTGCGGACAGACCGGTGGAATAACCACTATCCGCGATACGGATACGCTTTCTCTGACCTCAATCCACTTGCTGCCACCGGACTGCAAAATATATAATCTGTCAGGTATGGAGATATCGCGTGGTTCTCTCCGTTCCGGATTATACATAATCAATAACAGAGGTAAAGTCGCTAAGGTGGTGATCACCGACTGAATGGAATAACAGATTTAATATTCACAGTAGTAAGTCAGCTGATTTATCCGATAGTTAAAAATCAATAAAATGTACGCTCTTTAGCGGATAATCCATATATTTGCAGGCTACAATCATCGATTATGGCGCAAAAAACGGGGCTGACCGGTTTTGACAGCGTGTAGAAGCGGTGGGTAAGCGTGCAGAGCTTTGAAGTCTATGCTCTTTAATATCAGGCTTTCAGCAATTCTAAATGGCGAAAATAACTACGCTCTTGCTGCTTGATTGAAGTACAGTAGATCAGCTTAATCGCCGCAACAGTTGCAGCGACAAGACATCGCCCGATTGTCCTTTTTCCGAGACTAATCGACAAGGCGGTGCAGGAATATCGGAAATAGGCTTCCGGAAGCCTCGGGAGGAAGCCGAAATCTTAGAGGATAAGGCTGCGTTTGGTAGTTTCAGGCCTGGCGCAGCTCGAAAATCAACTTGAAACTACGCACGTAGAAAGCTCATTGATTCCGCGTTTGGACGAGGGTTCGAATCCCTCCAGCTCCACTTGAAACATTTTTTCGGACACAAAAAACCTCAGACTGCCACGCAGTTCTGAGGTTTTCTGTGTCCGGTTTGTCTGGTCAAGACTTTAATCCGGCAGGAATAAAATGATTTCAGATATGCGGAGTGGCCTTACTTATTCCCGGCGGGCGTTTCTGGTTTTTCTGTTGATTTGGCGTATGTCAGGAATGCCTGGGCGTGGTCCGGGGTTGTGTCGGCGTTTTCAGTGGCGAATTCTTCGGCAGCCCTCAAGCGGAGATCGGCCGCACCGGGGGTCTTGTCCCAGCTGAAAGGCACGAAGTTGTTGCCCATGGAGTCCCACGACGGTTTCCTGAACTTCAGTATTATAAATGGAAGCACAACGAACACAAGGGTGCCGGCAATCAGTACGGTGAACCATACCGCATCGGATCCCATATTCACCTGACTCGGGGGGAAGAAGCTGAATATGAACGCCACAAGCGAACCCACGAATCCCACACCTGCTATGAGCCACATCACACCGTTGCCGCGCTTGCCGAGCCTGTATGGCCGAGGTGCGCCCTTCATTTTGTAGCGCAGGCGCAAGGCCGCGGCGAACATGAGCAGATAGGCTATCAGGTAGAGTATGCAGGTAAGCTGCGAGAGTATCTGGTAAAAGCTCTGCACCGAGGGCATAAGCACCATGAGGAACGCAAGGACTGTGACTATAGCGCCCTGCACATAGAGTATGTTTTTCTGCACACCGTTCTTGTTGGTCCGCTGGAAGAACTTCGGCAAATAGCCTGCCTGACCCACAGCGAACACACCTTTGGAAGGTCCCGCAACCCATGTGAGCACGCCGGCGAGCACACCGAATGCCAGAGCAATGGCGATAACAGGTGAGAGCCATTTTATGTGAAGCCCGGTGAAATAGTTGTCGAAGCCCACAAGCAGACTCTGCACAAGGTTGATATCCTTGGCCGGAATGATTACGCCCAGGGCATAGGTGCCCAGAATGAAGATGGCAACCGTGGCGAGGGCGCCGATAATCACTGCCTTGGGGTAGTTGACTGTCGGGTTCTTGATTTCCCTTACGTGCACGCCGCTCATTTCCATGCCGGCATAGAACAAGAAAATGGATACCGCCAGAACAACATTATCGAAGTTTGAAAAGTCGGGAATGAAGTTGCCGTGCCAGTCCATCTGCGACTGGCCTCCGGAGGCGAGATATATCACAGCGCACACCACCAGCAGTCCGGCGGGCATGATTGTGCCCACAAGACCGCCTATCTTGGACACCTTTCCGACCCAGCCCATGCCCTTGAGTGATATCAGCGTAGCGAGCCAGTAGATGGCCAGCACCACTACGATGGTGTAGTACTTGTTGGCTGCAAGATGCATGTCGAACACATGGTCCATGCCTATGAAGGCAAGCGACACGGCACCGAACGTCAGCACCGTAGGATACCAGATGGTGCTCTCTATCCACTGCAGCCATATGCCCAGGAATCCGGCCTTGTCGCCGAAGGCCTCGCCTATCCAGCGGAACATACCGCCCTGCTGGTAGGGAAACATGGCCGCGAGTTCGGCGGCCACAAGAGATACAGGTATCAGGAAAACAAGTGCTGCAAGTATATAATAGAATGCGGAGCTTACTCCATATTCGGCTTCCGCTGGCAGTCCTCGCAGCGAGACAACCGCCACGATGTTCATTATTATGAGCGTGAACACCCCCATTTTGGCAGCCTGCCTGACTGTCGCTTTTGTTTGTCCGGGTGAATTTGACATAATGTTAAGTATTTAGAGGTCGTACGTTCGTACGGTTATTTATATATGGCTGCGATAGTATCAGGAAACTACAGAAACCTTGTCGCCGCTGAAGATGCCCAGGTCGAGTTTGCTCATAAGAAGCCTTATGGCGGTCTGCGCCTTTACGGAGTTGCCTGCTCCATCGAGAGGCGGAGCGAAAGCCGCAATGCCGAACAGGCCTGGCATAACGCCCATCACACCGCCGCCCACACCGGTCTTGGCGGGGATTCCGGAGGTATACAGCCAGTCGCCGGTGTGCTGGTAGAAGCCCACCGAGGCCATCATGGTGGTTATCTTTGCAGATATGGCGGGATCGAACACCTGCTTCGCCGTAACGGGATTCAGACCCCTGTTGGCGATGGTGGCACCCATCACCGCCAGCTGTGCCGATGTGATGCCGAGCGAACACTGGCGGGTGTAGAGGTCGAGGCTTATGTCCACGTCATCGTAGATGCGGCCATAGTTTTTCAGCAGCCACGAAATGGCTCGATTGTTGAAGTTGGTGGCCGTTTCGCTCTCATACAGTTCGTCGATAAGCTCGGGTGCCGAGCCGCAAAGAGCAGTTATATTGTCGGTAATCGCTTTCCATTTATCATCCGTGGCGCCCTGCGGAGCTATCATCGAACATGCGGCTATGGCGCCTGCGTTGACAAGAGGTGTCGACGGGTGGTCGTTCTCCAGCAGGATTGCGAATATAGAATTGAACGGCAGGCCTGTGGCATCAGCGCCGATGCGCTCGAGCACACCATCGGGGGTGTGCTGTATCATCGCCAGGATGGCGGTGGGAACCTTCGACACCGATTCGATGCCGAACCTGTATTCAGTGTCGCCGAAATTGAACGAGGTGCCGTCGGTAAGTGTGATACTCAGCCCGAACAGCTCCGGGTCGATATTTGCCAGATAGGGTATGTAGTCGGCATTGGCGCCGCCCTTTACGCCCTTGGCTTCGTTGTAGGCCTCCTGGGCAGCCTTTCGTATATCCGATACTGTAATCGTTCTTTCCATGGTCGGGAGCGTATGGGTAATAGAAATGGTTGAAGGTAATACCGAGACAGGCGGCAGGAAGATTGCCTTGTGTGGTATTCTGTCTGCCGCCTGTTCCGTGTATCAGTATATTGATGGCCTTTTTACATTATGGTCATTTGCCGGTGTGGTTGAACGCCTTGGTGGCCAAAGGTATGTTTTTCTCCATGGCTATGCGCGTGGGTGTGGGGTATTCGAGCGCGTTAAGCTCGGCTACCGCTGCCGTGATGTCGTGGAGAAGTTCGTCGCACATGTCGCGGCTGAAGCCCTGCTTGCAGAGAACACGCATCACAACCATGTCCTGGATGTCTATGGGCATTGCGTATGCGGGCACCATCCATCCGTGCTGGGCGAGCTTGTCCTGCAGGTCGTAGAGTGTCCATTTGGCGCTGTTCTGCACTTCGGGCTTCATAAGCCAGGTAACGATGGGGTTGGGCACCTCTGTGGAATAGGGCACGAATTCGGGCATGGCCGAGAGCTGTGCATGCAGGTATTTTGCAATCTGCATGGAGTTGTACTGCACGTTCCTGTAGCCCTCGAATCCAAGACGGATGAAGTTGTAGTACTGTCCGAGAATCTGAGCGGCCGGACGTGAGTAGTTGAGGCCCACCTGCGTGACTTCGGCGCCGAGGTAGTCCACGGTAAACGACATATCGGCCGGCAGATACTGTTTGTCCTTCCATACCACCCAGCCCAGACCGGGATATACCAGACCGAACTTGTGGCCCGAAGTGCTGATGGAGAGCACCCATTTGAGACGGAAGTCCCATTTCTTGTCGGGATTGATGAAGGGAAGAATGAAGCCGCCGGTTGCCGCGTCGATGTGTATGCACACCTCGTTGCCGGTCTCGGCATTGTATTTGTCGATTGCAGCGTCGAGGGCTTCCACATCGTCGTTAAGGCCTGTCCAGGTCACGCCCTCAATGCCCACCACGCAGATAGTGTTCTCATCGCACATTTTTATGGCCTGGTCGATATCCAGTGTTGTGTGCTCCCGGGTGAGAGGCACCTGCCGCATCTCGATATTCCACAGAGTGGCGAATTTCTCCCACACAACCTGGTAGCCGGCGGAAATAACGAAGTTGGGCTTGTCGTAGGGTTTTCCTGCTTTTTTGCGGCGTTCGATCCAGCGTTTCCACGCGGCGATACCGCCCAGCATACATGCTTCCGACGAGCCTATGGCAAGGGCGCCGGTCTTCCAGCGGTTCTGTTCGGGGGTATTCCACATGTTGGCCACGATGTTGATGCACTTCTGGCACATCACTGCCACACGGGGATACTCGGTCTCGTCGATATAGTTGATGTTGATGGCCTCGTTCATCAGCTTTGTGGCGTACTCGTCCATGTAGGTTGTCACGAAGGTGGCGAGATTCAGCCGGGGCTGAGTCTGGGCGTAGGTCTCGTCTTTCACCATCTGGTACGCTACCTGCGGTGTGGTGGGACCGTCGGGTATTTTCTGTTCCGGAGCGGGATTGAGCATCGCGTCTTGTCCGAATGGAGTGCTGTTGCTGTCTCCTTTACGATAATCAGGGTCAAACATAACTATATGGATTAAATTGTTGGTGACAAATGCGGCTAATGAGAACTAACGCTATTGTGTTCAACAATCCGTGACCCGATGGCGCCACTCTATTAACCCGGATGGGAAGTCCATCCAATTAATGAACACTCCGGAATCGACTTGGTTGGCTCGTATAGTATAAAATATTATTGCTGTCCGGTAAAAAAAGACAAAATCATATATTCTCTACAAATATAATAAGTTACACCTGTTTTACGAAAAAGGGCTTGTCATTTGAGGCGATGTGAAATTGGTAGCATTAAGCATCAAAAAGCCCTTAAAAGACATCTATACGAGTCTGTTTCATGCTGTATGAGATAAAAATAGTCCATTTCCTATCATGTCAAAGTTTTACCGGACAGCAATAATAAAATATAATAAAAATCATCCCGGATAACTTGCCTTGAAAAGATATCCGGGATTAAAAAAACGCCATCTGATGCGCGTCGCCAAACTTGTCAACCTCTGCACCGGATCCGCACCGGCATACTGCCGAACAAAATCCCTCCGCTAAAGGATTCTTCTTGCCATCATATCAATCTTATCATGATATTTACCCCTGGCATCCTCCGGCAGAAAAGATTCGTCTATGAGTTTGTGCCATTTCGGGAGTGCCTTGGAGAACCTGCCGAAAAGGTTTGTTATAACCTTGTCGTCCATGCCGCTGTCGCGCATCGCTTTCTCAAAATCCACACGTTTTATCCGTTTCTTCTTTCCATTCAAGGTCAGAGCCAGTTCCTCGTCATCCTCAGGCATGGCGAGTGCGGTCGACAGAAGATCATAAGCCGGTGCCAGAATGTAATTATCGACAGGATGGTAAAGAGAGAAATTCTTCAAATGCATGTCGGCATTTCCGGTGAGCCATGAGAACAGCACCACCTCCCAGAAATTCACTACATCCAATAACGGCGCGGCGGAATATTGAAATATCAGTTTACCGATACGTTCGTATGAACCTTTGTATTTGTCCTCGGTAAGTCGTTCCGAGAGCTGACACATATCTTCCATCGCAATCTTGTCGCCATTCTTTGTGCGGTCGACGCGACGGGTTATGTAACACAATTCCCCATCGGCAAACCTTATCAGCGAGTGTGGAACGGTCTTTATTCCGGCGGCTTCGGCCAAGTGCATTGTCAAGTCCTCGTTCTCAGGAAGATTGGTGAAACGGTCTGTCTGCGGTTTCAGAATATATCTGCCCCACAGTCCCACGATGGTGAAACGCTGCGGTTCTCCGGCTTTGCACCGTGCGATGTCAAGAGACAGCTTGGCCTGCACACCTGTCACTGTAGTGCTTGCGATTACTATCTCTCGGGCCAGTTCCTTTATATTGGCTCGAGTATATGGCAATAATGGCACCGTTGTCGATTCAAATATCTTGCGTACGCATGACTTGTGGTAATCCACTTCACCTTCAGCCAACGGTTTGTAGCAGAAAAGACATTTATCCATTGCCGACCTCCTTTCTCTCGATGGATAGAACACTGATATTTCCTATACAGTCTTTGCAGCAGGCGAGCAATAATGAAAATCTGTCCCGTGCCGAGATTTTCCAGCTTTGTTCCGCTATGTCAAGAAGCCACCCCTCAGGTATAAGACCGTCAAAAAATGGAAACAACACCTTGTCGCGATAAGGTTTGTCGGTCAACGGCAAAGTGAGACTCACGGCTTTTGCGCCTTTCAAGTGCAGATAATCGGAGTCATATCGAAATTCATATCCCATGTCGTCCTCAATCAGAATTCCGGCAAGAACATTGCCAACAAATACCTTTGCCTTTTTCATAGCTTTGAGATTTTTCCAGGTATCATTACTGCCCCAAAGAGCCCCAACACCTGGTTTACCTTATCAAGACGGAGCGTTTCCTTGCCTTGTTCAAGTTCACGAACAAATCGCAACCCGACTCCGGATTTCTGGGATAGGTCAACCTGCGTAAGCCCGAATTGCTTACGCATCTCTTTCACGTATTTTGCCAACGGTGTCATGTGAATATACCCTTTTGGGTACAAAGATACGATTTTAATTCACATTACACCACAAAGGGTATAAATTATTGCATATCTACATATACTATACCCTAAAGGGTATGATTATGCCGGATATGTGACTACTTATTTGTTAGATTTGGCGCTGTATTGAATAAAACCGACGTTATTTTATTCATTGCACTCGCCGACAGTGGCGTTTTTTTGAGAAAATATTCTTT
>ERZ777305.1675-NODE-1675-length-23857-cov-3.190950_pt1 | contig 23857 bp, 16 predicted proteins | sample MGYA00374965_ERZ777305 | MGnify/ENA primary metagenome ERZ777305 (study PRJEB29328, sample SAMD00013331) | mouse gut metagenome | study: EMG produced TPA metagenomics assembly of the Metagenome analysis of fecal microbiota from mouse which was promoted... | reverse complement strand
ACCGGGCGCTGCAACGGAAGCTGCCTGCTTTTAGGAAGCAGACCATACAGCTGCAACGGAAGCTGCCTGCTTTTAGGAAGCAGACCGGGCGCTGCAACGGAAGCTGCCTGCTTTTAGGAAGCAGACCATACAGCTGCAGCAGTAACTGCCCTCTTTTAAGAATGCAGGATACTGATGCTTAAAAGAGATCAGAGATGCAGAGATTTAACAAACAGAAAGACCGGAAATACATCAGCATGAAACATATATGCTTTGTATTCCCGGTCTTTTCATACTTTTGTGTTCCGTCTATTTCTCCGGAATATGAACGTGCCCGCGCCTCCAGGCACGGATATACCGGAAAGTTTGCTCCTCGCCCCGCTTTGCGAGCATAGTAAGAAGATACCTAAGCTGCTCCGCGGTCTGCGGATGAATCACCCGCTTCTTTTTCACACTGTTATAATAATCCAGCGGGCTTCGATCCCGGTACGCCGCCCCAAGATAGATCTTGCTTGCCGCCACACGGTCGCAGAACATCTCAATCACATAGCGCTTCGGCATCGGCACCGGGGACAGCATGCCGGTCTCCGGCTGATAGTCCGTCCAGTACTCGAAATGATGGCGGTTTCGCCCCTTGTGATGCATCCACGCCCTGGAATAGCCGTATTCCTCCCGCTCACCCTCGTTCGGACTCCGGCTGCCCTGATAATATCGGGCTCCGGCAAGAAATTCGGCCGGCAAATATTTGGAAAGATCATGGAACAGACCCTGAAATCCGATGCCCGCCCGGAAGCAGTGGCGGATTACCTGGTGCCTGTGCTTTGTGATCGTCTTAAAATGCTCAATAAAATGGTATCGCTCCATATTTCTCTCATTCCTCCCGACGCTCAAACATTCCTTACCTTACCTCACCGCAGCGCGGCCCGCAAAAACAGCCCGGCCGTTTTGCGCCCTGCCGGTTTCGTCTGCACAATCTCAGCGGATCTCCGTCATGCCGCCCATATAAGGGCGCAGCGCCTCCGGAATGCGCACGCTTCCATCCGCCTGAAGATTATTCTCAAGGAACGCAATCAGCATGCGCGGCGGCGCCACCACCGTATTGTTGAGCGTATGGGCAAAATACTTGCCGTCCCCGCCGGCCACGCGTATCTTCAGCCGGCGTGCCTGTGCATCGCCCAGATTCGAACAGCTGCCGACCTCAAAATATTTTTTCTGCCGGGGCGACCACGCCTCGACATCGACCGATTTCATCTTGAGATCCGCCAGATCGCCCGAACAGCATTCCAGCGTGCGCACCGGGATATCGAGCGAGCGGAACAGATCCACCGTATTCTGCCAGAGCCTGTCAAACCATACCGGAGATTCCTCCGGCTTGCAGACCACAATCATCTCCTGCTTCTCAAACTGGTGAATGCGGTACACGCCTCTTTCCTCGATGCCGTGCGCGCCCTTCTCCTTGCGGAAGCACGGCGAATAGCTGGTCAGCGTGTACGGCAGTTTTTCCTCCGGCAGAATCTGGTCGATAAATTTGCCGATCATGGAATGTTCACTTGTACCGATCAGATAAAGATCCTCACCCTCAATCTTGTACATCATCGCATCCATTTCCGCAAAACTCATAACTCCGGTCACAACATCGCTTCGGATCATAAACGGCGGAACGCAGTAGGTAAAGCCCCGGCCGATCATAAAATCACGCGCATACGAAATTACTGCGGAATGCAGCCGCGCGATATCTCCCATCAGGTAGTAAAAGCCGTTGCCTGCCACACGCCGCGCCGCATCCAGATCCAGTCCGCCGAAGCGCTCCATAATTTCCGCATGATAAGGAATCTCAAAGTCCGGCACCGCCGGTTCGCCGTATTTCTGCACCTCGACATTCTCGCTGTCATCCCTGCCGATCGGCACGCTCGGATCGATGATATTCGGGATTGTCATCATGATCCTTCTTACTTTTTCTTCCAGTTCCGCTTCCCTCGCCTCCAGCTCAGCCAGACGCGCGGACTGCTCGTTCACCTGATTTTTAACCTCTTCCGCTTCGGTCTTCTTTCCCTGGCTCATCAGAACGCCGATCTGCTTTGAAAGCTTATTGCGGTTTGCACGCAGATTGTCGGCTTCCTGTTTTGCGGCGCGGTTTGCAGCATCCAGCGCAATTACCTCATCAACCAGCGGAAGCTTTCCGTCCTGAAATTTGTTGCGGATGTTCTGTTTCACGATCTCGGGGTTTTCCCGGACAAATTTTAAATCCAGCATGTTGATTGATTCCTCCTTTTTCTTCATAAACAGCACGGCAGATTTTTTGCGGAGTTCTGATTGCGGCTCTTGCCGCCGCAGAAAATAAAAAAACTTCCACCCCACCGATATGGGACGAAAGTTCTTCCGCGTTGCCACCCAAATTGTCCTGCCGCAAATCCGCCGGCTTTCCCCGCATCCTCCGAATACGGGCAAATCCGCCGGCTCGCGCCGCGACCTCTTAACGGCAGGATAAAGGCTGCCGCCCTCCGGCTTTCACCGGCAGCTCCGAAGTGGAAAGGCTTCTTCCTTTTCCGGCTCGCACCAACCGCCGGCTCTCTTGAAAATTCCGAAACCGAAGCTTCTTCTCCGCTGATATGATATTGTTTATTATAACCGTGTTTTATGGAATTTGCAAGCCCTTTATTAAGGACAACCTCATTCCTTTCATCCCATGAAACCTGAGCTTTGTGCAGGACAGGTTTATCATGCCTTTTATCATTTTACAGGATGCAATATTATCATAAGCTTTGTGCAGATTTATGCAAAAAGGGCTGCGCTCCGAAATCCGGCGCACAGCCCTATGTAATCCGTTATCCGAAAGAGCTTATTTCTCCTTCTTTCCCTTTGCAACAACAACGCCCGCACCGGTCAGAAGCGAACCCGCTGCAAAGAATACCATGCCGGAAACAAGGCCGGTCTTCGGAAGGGTCGGTGTCTTATCACTGCCTTCCTCAGGCTTCTGATCCGCCGGTTTCTCGTCTTCCTTCTGATCTGCCGGCTCCTGCTCCGCCGGAGCTGCCGGGGCATCACCGAAATTGAACTTAACATCCTTTACCGTAAGAGTATAGCCGTCGTTCCAGTTGCCGACACCGATTTTATCCTGAAGGGTAAACAACGCCATCGGGCCTTCGCAAGGAATGGTAACCTCTGCCGTACTTTCATCAACGATCACAAGCTCGAAATCATACGGCTTTCCCTCAAAATCATTAACGGACGTGTCCGCGCTGAATGTCTTCTGGTTCCAGGCCCAGTCAACCGTATTCTGCACTACAAGCTGCCCGTTAAAATCACCGGAAGCCGCAAATGCAACATCGCAGCCAAGCACAAAGGTAAAGGATTTAACTTCCGTAACATCCTTATCGGAATCGTAGAATTCTTCCACCGTATATTGAGCCCAGCCATTCCCGACGGTTCCGTCCGGTGCTACAATAGCTGCGCTTACCGGAGCTGCTGCCGATACAAAGCAAATTCCAGCTGCCAGCGCAGCCGCATACAATTTCTTAAATTTCATAAAATATTACCTCCTAAATTTTATATAAACTTAGTTTATCAGATAATACATATAAAGTAAATACGAATAGCGACGATAATCCAGAATTTTTTTTGTAAAAAATGCACAATTTCCAATCTTCCAGAAGCTCACTTTTTCGCGCTTTGCACCAGACCTTTCTCCTCCGTCCTGCTCTCTGACCGTTCTGACGCTTCTTCCTGTCCCAGAATATGCAGAAGCGCCCTGGCTGCTCTCGACATAATATGCTTTTCACTGGACGCAATGCAGAATTCCCGTTGGGGGAACGGCCGCTCAAAACGCAGGTAAAAAAGCTCTTTGCTCTCGACATATTCCGCGGCAAAATCCTTTACAATAAGCCCGACACCGAGATTCCTGCGGACAAACTGGACAATCATATCGCTTGTGGCAAGCTCAAATTCCGGGCAGAGTACAACACCGTTCTGCTTCAGCCATGCATCCGTGCCCGCCCGCGTGCTTGTATTCTGTTCCAGACAGATTACCGGCAGCCGCTCCAGCTCCGAAAGCGGCAGTACGCGATCCCGATAATGCGCAAACTGCCGTCCGGCAATTACACAGTCCTCCGCTTTTCTAACCGGAAACACACGAAACTGACCGGAATCGAAGGGAGAGCTGACAATTCCGAAATCGATTCTGCCCTCTCTCAGAAAACGCAGAGTTTCCGGCGTAGGGCCGTTTGTTACTTTTACTTTAATCTTCGGGTACTGCCGGTGAAACCGCTCCAGATACGGGAGCAGATAAAAACGCAGCGTCATATCGCTTGCCCCGATGCGTATCTCACCCTGTTCCAGATCAATCATGCTGCGGAAGGCCTCCTCCCCGGCCCGGATCTGGGCCATCCCCTTTTTCACAAAAGAATAGAGAACCTCTCCTTCCGCGGTCAGCCGTACCCCCTTCTGTGCTCGGACAAAGAGCATGCTGCCTAGCCCCTCCTCCAGCTGCCGGATCGTCTGACTCACCGCCGGCTGAGAGATACACAGCCTTCCGGCTGCCGCAGTAATGCTTCCCGCCTGTGCCACCTCACAGAATATACGATAATATTCCAGATTTATAAGTCTGTTCATTTCCGCCTTTTTCAATACATTATTATAAATTTTAAAAGCAATCTACCAGGCACTATTATGCGTATCGTTCCGCATTTTTGCCTTTTTTACCTTGCTGTCTTCCAAACTTCCGACGGAATTCCTTGGCCGGAGACCGTACCGGGCCGCCATGCATCCGTGCATCCTTCCAGAGCCAGGCCGGAAAAAAACCGGCTGGAACCTGCGCTGCGGATTCCGACCGGTCTGTTTTCTCATCAGTGCCTAAACATTGATTTCTGCCTTCATGCCGAGCAGCTCCCGGTTTTCATCCAGAACCGGCTGAATCACCTCCGCGATAAATTCCTCCGTCTGCTCCTTTGCACGGCCGGTATACCGGGAAGGGTCCATCGAAGCCTTCAGCTCTTCGAGACTGATCCGGAATGCCGGATCAGCCGCGATCAGTTCCAGCAGGTTATTCTCAAGCCCGCGCTCCTTGACGTTGCGCCCCGCCTCCATCGAAAGCGTGCGGATCTTTTCATGCAGCTCCTGGCGATCCCCGCCCGCCTTCACTGCATCCATCATAATATTCTCCGTCGCCATAAACGGCAGCTCTGCCATAATATGTTTCTCAATCACTTTCTCGTACACAACAAGCCCGTCCACAACGTTCAGATACAAATCGAGAATGCCGTCCACGGCCAGAAATGCCTCCGGCACGGAAAGACGCTTGTTTGCCGAATCGTCCAGCGTGCGCTCAAACCACTGGGTTGCGGAGGTGATCGCCGGATTCATCACATCAGCCATCACATATCTGGAAAGGGACGCGATCCGCTCGCTCCTCATCGGGTTGCGCTTGTATGCCATCGCCGAGGAACCGATCTGATTTTTCTCAAACGGCTCCTCAATTTCCTTCAGATGCTGCAGCAGGCGGATATCGTTGGAAAATTTATGGGCGCTTGCCGCAATGCCGGCCAGCACATTGATTACCCTTGTGTCAACCTTGCGCGAATAGGTCTGCCCGGAAACGGCGTAACACGATGCGAAGCCCATTTTTTCTGCAATTCTGCGGTCAAGCTCCTTGATTTTCGCATGATCCCCCTCAAACAGTTCCAGGAAGCTCGCCTGCGTTCCCGTCGTTCCCTTGGAGCCGAGGAGCCGCATGGAATCAATCAGATAGCACAGATCGTCATAATCAAGCTTCAATTCCTGAAGCCACAGGCTGGCACGCTTGCCGACCGTGGTCGGCTGGGCAGGCTGAAAATGCGTGAAGGCCAGCGTCGGCAGCGCCCGGTACCGCATGGCAAATTTCGCGAGCTCGTCCATCACGTTGACGAGTTTCTTTTTAATCAGCCTGAGCCCTTCGGTCATCACAATAATATCCGTATTATCTCCGACGTAGCAGGAGGTCGCTCCAAGATGGATGATTCCCTTTGCGTTCGGGCACTGAACGCCGTAAGCATAAACATGGGACATAACATCGTGCCGCACCTGTTTTTCCCGCTCTCTCGCCACCTCGTAATTAATATCGTCCCGGTGCGCTCTCAGCTCCTCAAGCTGTTCCTCCGTAATCGGCAGCCCAAGCTCATGCTCCGCCTCCGCAAGCGCGATCCACAGCCTTCTCCATGTCCGGAATTTCATATCCGGCGAAAAAATATACTGCATCTCTCTGCTGGCATAGCGCTCCGAAAGCGGGCTTACATACCTGTCTTCCCTCATTTTTCCTCTCATTCCGCCGCACAAACGGCAATCCGATCAGGATCTTTATGCCGCCAGGCGGCAAAAATCCGAATCTCAAGTGCATCCGCGGGTCTGCCCGCAAGCTGCCTTCCTTGTTCTCCTCTGTCTGAATCCGCGTTCTGCCGGCCGCTGTTCTGCCGAACGGCGGAACGCCATACCGGAAAAAGCCGGGACAAACGTCCCGGGCTTTCTCCGAAATAACGGAATTTCTGTTTTACTGAATGCCCAGTCTCTTAAATACCTCCTGGTACGCATCCTCGACATTGCCGAGATCCCTGCGGAAACGATCCTTGTCCAGCTTTTCGTGCGTATTGATATCCCACAGTCTGCAGGTATCCGGCGAGATCTCGTCTGCCAGAATAATCTGTCCGTGGTATCTTCCAAACTCGATCTTGAAATCAATCAGCTCGATTCCGATGCTCTCGAAATACCGGATCATCACCTCATTCACCTTGAACGCATACTTCGTGATCGCGTCAATCTCCTCCTTTGTGGCAGCGCCGATTGCCATGGCATAATAGGAGTTGATCATCGGATCGCCGAGCGCGTCGTCCTTGTAGGAAAACTCGAGGGTAGGACAGAGAAGCTTTCTTCCCTCCTCAATCCCAAGCTTCTTTGCAAAGCTGCCCGCAGAAACATTGCGGATAATCACTTCCAGCGGAACGATTTCCACCTTCTTCACCGCCGTCTCACGGTCGCTTAATTCCTTGACCAGATGGGTCGGTACGCCTTCCTTCTCAAGCAGAGACATAATATGATTGGACATTTTATTGTTTATTACGCCCTTGCCCACAATCGTCCCCTTCTTGAGGCCGTTGAATGCCGTGGCGTCATCCTTGTAATCGACAATCAGTACATCCGGGTCCTCCGTCTTGAATACTTTTTTTGCCTTTCCTTCATAAAGCTGCTCCAACTTTTCCATTTTTCCATATCCTCCTTGTATCAGATAGCCTTTCATAAGCCTGGTTTTTCTGCGCGCAGATAATATCATCGGAATATGCACATGATTCACCGAAGAATTTGTGCTTTCTGCGTGCGGATGCGAACCGGCGCCGCATGGCAAAACAACATAAAGCCTCCGGCGGATGCACATGATCCGAGGAAGTAACGGTCTTTCCGCCGGCGAATGCGCATGATCCGAGGAAATAACGGTCCTTCCGCCGGTCGGACGCAAACCGGCGCCGGTATAATATCTGTCGATATTATACCATAATGTGACAGGATCGCAACCGGTTTTTTCGGGCTTTTCAGCTCTCGAGCTCCTTCATGCAGGCGGCCACCTCGACCAGGTTATCCCGGATATGGATGCCCTGCGGGCAGAGCTTTTCGCACGCACCGCACTTTTTACACTGGTCGGCGCGGTTTTCCGGCTTCATTTCATGGAAATAGCTCCATCTTGCGCTGCCAGTGTTGCCGTACATCGCGTAATTGTTCCATATACTGAAGCTGCGCGGGATATCCACACCGAACGGGCACGGCATACAGTAGCGGCAGCCGGTACAGCCGTTTTTCACGCGTGCCTTTACCGCTGCCACAACCTCCTTCACAATCTGCTGCTCCCGCTCCGAGAGCGGTTCGAAATGCTCGAAGGTTTTCAGGTTATCCGCCACCTGCTCACCGGTGGACATTCCGCTTAAAATCACCTTGACATTCGGGAAGGTTCCGACAAAACGGAGCGCCCAGGAGGCGAGAGAGGCATCCGGTCTTTCCGACCGGAACATATCCGCGATATCGTCCGCAAAGGTAGTGAGAGAACCGCCCTTGATCGGCTCCATAATCACCATCGGAACCCCGAGCTTCTCCGCCAGCTGATATCCCTTCAGCCCGGCCTGGATCTCCGTATCCATATAATTGAACTGGATCTGGCAGAAATCCCAGCTGCGCGCAGTAATAATATGCTCGAAAGCCTCGTAATTATCATGGAAGGAAAAACCGAGAAAACGTATTTTCCCCTCCGCCTTCTTTTTTTCCGCCCATTCCACTACGCCGAGCTCTGCGATCTCGTCATAGCGGCCGCGGTTCATCGCGTGAAGCAGATAGAAATCAATGTAGTCCGTCTGCAGACGCTCAAGCTGCTCGCAGAACAGCCGCTCCGCGTCCTCCACGCTGTTCACAAGCCACACAGGCAGCTTGGTCGCCAGAAAAAAGCTGCCGCGTTCGTATTTCTTCAGCACTCTGCCTACAAACGGCTCGCTCTTCCCGTTGTGGTACGGATATGCCGTGTCAATGTATGTAACACCTGCAGCAATCGCGTCATCCAGCATTTTTTCCGCCCTGATCTCATCAATCTCTCCCGTACCGGTGGTCGGGAATCTCATGCAGCCGAATCCCAGCATGGAAGGTGCGACGCCAAGCTTTTCAAATTTTCTGTATTCCATAGCCAAACTCCGTTTCCGCGCCGGATCGTCAGCAGCAGCCGTTCCCCGGCGCATCGGAACGGTCTGCCTGTTGTTTTCTGTTCTGCCCGGAGACTGTGTTCTTTGTTTCTGTCCGTCGGCCGGGCCTCCTTCCGCCTTCTTTGGTACTCAGCGGATAATCGCGCTGCGGAGCAACTCCGGATAAGCCTCCAGATGCGCATAATCATTGATGGTCTCCAGGGTAAAACGGCTCTTTTCCGGACTGTATTCCAGCACCGTCAGACTGCAGTTTTCGAGCGTCCTCGCAATTGCCAGGCGGCGCTTCTGCTCCAGTCCCAGAATGCCCGCCGCGAGAGCCCGAATCGTTCCTCCGTGCGTGACCGCAAGCACATTTTCTGCTCCGCTCTCCGCCAGCCCGCAGAGGCAGGGATAAGCCCGGTCAAACACCTGACGGCCGTTCTCCCCGCCCGGAAACGGGAGATCCTCCTCGAAATTCCGGCGGCGCTCCATAAAATCGCCGTAGCGGGCCTGTATTTCAGAGTCCGAAAGGCCGGTCAGCTCGCCGAAATCAATTTCATTCAGGCGCGCATCCCCCGCCCGCGGCCCGATTCCGAGTTCCTGACCCAGAATTTCCGCCGTCTGGACGGCGCGCAGCAGGCTGCTGGAAATTACGGCGTCGGCCCGGACACTCCTTTTGAGGCGTTCCCCGAGAAGTTTTGCCTGCTGTACCCCTTCCGGAGCCAGCGCCACATCGACATTGCAGAGCGGGCTGCACTGCCTTCCGTGGCGGATCAGATAAATTTTCATGCATCCTCCTGTTCCGGGCGGCTCTCAAACGGCTTCTGCCCGCCCCGCAGAAATCCCGGCCATTTTACCTGTATTTTATCATACCGGCTTCCTCTTTGGCAATGTCTGATCAAATCTAAAAAACAATAACAATTCAAAAACTGCTGTCTTCCGCTATTGACAGGTTATTGCTTTATGCTCTATAATAATATAATCTACCTGATTTTTTCTATGTTCCCGTTTAACAGATCTCAGGAAAACGAATTCTGCGGACAAGAAGCATCCCGCCCTTCCGGCGGCTTATCCGTCCGATAAATTCAGACTTTAATTTCCACCAAAGGAGGTAATTATATGGTTGAAAACATTATCTTTGAAATTACGCCGCAGATCAGCAAGCTGTCCGGAATCTGCATGGAGCGCGACAAAATCGACCCGGAGCTCTACCGAAGCTACGACGTCAAGCGCGGTCTGCGCGACCTGAACGGCAAGGGCGTGCTGGCGGGCCTGACCAATATCTCTGAGGTGTATGCAAAACGTCTGGAAAACGGAGAAGAGATCCCGTGTGCCGGCGAGCTATACTACCGCGGCTACAATGTCCGGGATCTGACGGGCGGCTTTTTAAGGGAAGATCGCTTCGGCTTTGAGGAGGTCGCCTATCTGCTTCTCTTCGGGGAGCTTCCTTCCGCACACGACCTCGAGGAGTTCACTATGGAGCTGGGCGAGCGCAGGCAGCTGCCGCAGAACTTTTTCCGCGATGTTATTATGAAGGCGCCGGCGGACAACCTGATGATTTCTCTCTCCCGCAGCATTCTGACACTCTATTCATACGACGATGCGGCCGAGGACACTTCTTTCGCAAATGTTATGCGCCAGTGCCTGAACCTGATCAGCGAATTCCCGATGCTGGCGGTTTACAGCTACAATGCTTACAGCCACAGCAAGGGCAATTCCCTGTTTATCCATGCGCCGAAGCCGGAGCTTTCCACGGCGGAAAATATTCTGATGATGCTGCGGCCGGATCAGAAATACAGCAAAATGGAGGCAAAGGTGCTTGATCTGGCACTGATCCTTCACATGGAGCACGGCGGCGGCAATAATTCGTCCTTCACGACCCGCGTAGTCACCTCCTCCGGTACGGACACCTATTCCGTTATGGCGGCGGCTCTCGGCTCGCTCAAGGGCCCGCGGCACGGCGGCGCAAACATCAAGGTTATGCAGATGTTCGAGGATCTCAAGCGTGAGGTCCGCGACTGGAAGGACGAGGAGATGGTTGCCGACTATCTCAACGGCGTTCTGAACAAAGAAAAATTCGACTGCTCCGGCCTGATTTACGGCATCGGCCACGCAATCTACTCCGTATCCGATCCGCGCGCGGAAATTTTTAAAAAATTTGTCGGCGAACTGGCGCACGACAAGGGACAGGATGAAGAATTCGCGCTCTATCAGCTTGTGGAGCGTCTTGCACCCGAGCTGATCTCAAGACAGCGCAAAATGTACAAGGGCGTCAATACCAACGTCGATTTTTACAGCGGCTTTGTATATCACATGCTCGGTCTTCCGGTGGAACTCTACACCCCGATGTTCGCCATCGCGCGCATTGTCGGCTGGAGTGCGCACCGTCTGGAGGAGATCGTTTCCGGCGAAAAGATTATCCGTCCGGCCTACATCAATGTCCTTGACCGCAGATCCTACATACCGATGAACGCAAGAAAGGAGCTGTAGGACATAAAAACAATTACTGCCCGATCCGGAAAACGGGCCGGGCAGAGTCCTTTCTGATGATCAGAACGGCAATTTGCCGGTGTCAATAAGAATGCAATTCATAAGGCTGCGCCCGGCGGGTATTTTCGTCCCGGCGCAGCCATCTCTTTTCTGTCCCCCCTTTTTCATGCCTAAGCTACAATATTTCTCACCCAGGCCCTCCGCTTTAAAAGAATCAGCCCGATCGCACATTTTATCAGATCAATCAGGATGCAGCACAGATACATCGGCACAATATTCATCGAAGTAAAATGTGCAAGAAAATACGCTAACGGAATATTTACCGCCCATACATAAACACTGTCAAACAGAAAAGTTATAAATGTTTTCCCTCCGGAGCGCATGGTAAAATAGGAAGCGTGATTGAATGCGTGGATCGGCATGCAGCAGGCGACAATGAAAATCAGTCTGGCTGCGATGCGGCGCACCTGCGGTTCCGTATTGTATATCATCGGGATCACACCGGAGAGACCTGCGAGCACCCCGCCGATCAGCAGGCAGCTCGCCACGGAAAACACAATCATTTTCCGGTCGGTATCCACGGCCTTTTCCGTCTCCCCCGCTCCCAGCTGCTGTCCCACAATTATCGCTATGGAGCTGCCGAGCGACATAAACACAACATTAAACAGGTTGGACACCGTACTGCAGATATTCACCGCTGCCACCACGTCCAGCCCCCGCACCGAATAGCACTGGTTCATCACAGCCATTCCCATCGACCAGAGCGCTTCATTGAGCAGAAGGGGAGTCCCCGTAACCGCGATTTTTTTCACAAGCACTGCGGGAATTCGAAAATTCCGCCAGGATCCCTCCACAACATCCGTGATCCTCCTTCTTCCGTGTACCGCAGCCAGAATAATCCCCAGTTCCACAAAGCGCGAGACAACCGTGGCAATGGCCGCTCCGACTGCTCCGAGCTTCGGCGCGCCGAATTTACCGAAAATAAGAAGGTAATTCAGGCAGAGATTGACGAGAACCGCCGCGATCCCCGCGCGCATCGGAAGCTTTGTCTCCCCTGTGTCGCGCAGCGTGCTGGCATAGCTCTGCGCCGCCGCGTAGGGCAGAAGCCCGATCAGCATGACATTCAGATAGTCGCGCCCGTAGCGCAGCGTATCCCCGACGGCTCTCCCGCCCTCCTCCTCGCTGAGATAGAAGGTGATGAGTTCCTCCCCCGCAAACTGGAAAAGCAGCACGGCAATCACGGTCAGCAGGCCGCTCACAACCAGCTTGAAACGGAACGTGTTGCGCACGCCTTCCCGGTCGCCGAGGCCGTAGTACTGCGCCCCGAAAATGGAGGCGCCGGAAACCGCGCCGAAAATAGTAATATTAAACACGAGCAGCAGCTGATTGGCAATCGCCACGCCGGACATCTGCTCCGTTCCCACCCTGCCGACCATAATATTGTCCAGAAGGCTTACAAAATTTGTAAATCCATTCTGTATCATAATCGGCAGCGCAATCCCCATAACCATACGGTAAAACGCCCTGTCTCCGATATATTTTTTCATAATTATCCCCTCTGCATACCGTATATACGGCAGCAATACCTTTCCTGAACTGCCGGAGCATTCCGCCCCGCAAAGAATTTACCGAGGGCTCTTCGAAATACCCGCCCATAGAAAAAGCAGCGTTTCCGCCGCTTAATACACATGCATTCTCAGGGAAATCCTTTTTGCCTTGCAGGCCGTTTTTCTCCTGCATTTCGGGCAGTAAAGCCGGCGGCAGTCCCCTCCCGCCGGCAGCGCAAACAGCGCGTCCTTTACGCCGACATCGATCCGCAGATAACAATCCGGACATATATAGGTATAAGCTCTGGAAATCCAGCTTCCGAGCAGAAGCAGTCCGACCGCAAGCGCGGACACTCCAAGCCAGAACAGATAATCTGCCCCGAGAACTCCGGCAGCCGCCAGCAGCACTCCGAGGAGCAGCAGTAAAATCGATCCGCAAAACATGATATGATACTTGTTCATTCTTCCTCACATTCCGCCGGCAAGCGGCATCAAACGCCTGTTTCTGCCGATGCCGGCCCGTGTTCGGCCGGCATCGACAGAAATTTTCAAATTCATTGTACAAAAACCGGCGAAGAATGTCAAGTATTTTCTGAATTTCCAATTTTTAGCAACTTATTACTGCATTTTCTATCCCTTTGCTACAGTTCCATCACCTGCCGGGGCGCCGATCCCTGCGCCGCTGCGCCGGTGTCCGCCGCTTTTTCGTTCCCGGTTCTGAACGGCGCCATCGGCAGCCCGTTTTTCCCGAAATAATTAACCGGTCCATAATTGGTCCAGCAATATCTGACGCAGCGGGGCTTAGGTACCTCTCCGGCCGCAACCAGCAGATTTCCGTTTTCCGCAATACGAACCGCGGCAGGATAAAAGATCCCGTCCTCCCCGGCCACCTCGAATCCGCTGCCGCCGCCCCGGATTTCAACCCCTCCGGCCGCATGGTCAAAATGCAGTTCCACAGAATCTCCGCGCGGTACCGCCGACCGGAAAACCGGTCCGAACACTTCCGGCTCGCTCCTCGTGCGGTACACAAGCCACATCGCCTGCAGCGCAAGCCGCTCACCGACCGGCAGCTTATCCTTCGGATGGATCTCGTTAAATTCCCCGCAGTCCAGAATCACGGCAAGCCCCGTATTTTTAACCGTCTGAAATACCTTCATCTGCGCCTCGCGGATCAGGCACCAGTGCCTGAAATCCGGGTCGGCCTCGTAGCGATGCATCGGCAGCTGCACCATAAGAAACGGCAGCGAATAGTCCTCCCAGTCTCTGCGCCATTTCATAATCAGTTCGGAAAGCAGCCGGTCATACAGAAGCGGTTTGTGATCGTCGCTTTCTCCCTGGTAATAGAGAAAACCGCGCAGCGTATACGGCATCACGCGCTTCAGCATGCACTCATACAGTCCCGCCGGGCGGAACGGATTGATGCAGCCCATCGGCCCGGGCCAGCGGTTTGCGCCGCAGCGGGACTGTACCTCCTCCCACGATATGGAAGGATTTTCGGCATAGCAGACCGCCGCGCGCCGGTTCCACTCTGCGTCGTACTCCTCATATTCCCGGTATTCCCGGATCTGCTCCTCCTCCGTTTTTCCTGCAGTCGCCGCCTCATAATCTTCCACATAGCTGCGAAGCTCCCTGTCGCGGCACAGCGTTTCCCGATCCACCCAGGCGCTCGCTGAGGTTCCGCCCCAGTTGCAGCCGATAATCCCTACCGTAACCCCCAGCTCCGCCGCAATCCGCCGCGCAAAAAAATAACCGACGGCCGACCAGCATTTCGCGCTTTCGGAGTTAAATTCGCTCCAGCCGGAGCGGCGCTCCGCCTCATAAAAATGTTCATCCATATAAGCATTCTTCTGCGTGTAATAGAAGCGGACACCCGGATTTTTATCCCTCGCAAGAGCCTCCTTCCCGCCGGTGCAGTTCTGAAGCTCAAATTCCATGTTTGACTGTCCCCCGGCCAGCCATACCTCACCGACCGCGACATTGGAGAAGACGATCTCCCGCTCTTTGCAGGAAACCGTCATAACATCCCCGCCGCCCGCTCTCATCGGCGCAAGCACAGCACACCAGCGCCCATCCTGCACGCGGGCCTCCGCCTGCTGATCGCGGAAAGAAACCCGGACAAACTGTCCGTCCGCACCCTCCCCGAAAATCTTAACATTCTTTTCCCGCTGCAGCACCATATTGCTGGAAAACACCGCAGCCACACGAAATTCCGCCATAAATTCTCCTCCTTTAAGCTTCCTGCTCCGCCGCAGACTCGTTTGTTCTCCCGCTTCCGGACTCCTTCTTTTTTCGCGGCTTCGGCAGCGGTGTAGCCTGCTCCAGAACCTCAGCCGCCTTTCCCGCAAGCTCCTTATCCTCGATATCCAGAATATAATGCTCCTTGGAACCCGCATAAGGTACGCCGCACGGTGCGCCTTCCATCAGCTTTGCAAGCTCCGGCAGCTTTTTCACATACACGGTGCTGTTGCAGACCAGAAGTACCGGCTTATCGTTGATATATACCATATATTCTCCGAACATCTTTTTATAGCGGACTGCGCCGGCTCCTCTGACCTGATCGCACACAAATTCCATATACTCTGCCGATGTTGCCATTTCTCATCCTCCCCCTGTCTTCCCGCGCCGCACGAAATCAACCCATGCGATACACGCGCACTCCGTAACCCTCAAGCCTCTGTACACCATTAATAAACTGTCCGGAAAATAAATCCTGCATTTGAACTTTTACTTCTATATCCGTCTCATCCGCAAGGTAATTTAAAATAAAAAAGTATTTTCTCTCGCCTTTTTCCCGCACAGCCAGCTCACAGCCCTCCGGCACGGAAACAGCATCCTGCCACGGTTCGGCCGCGCCAAGCTTCTGAAGAAATATCCTTGCGGTATCCGTGCCAAACGCGCCGCCGAAATAATAGACTTCTCCTCTGCCGCGCCAGCTTCGGACAAGTGCCGGCATCCCTGCATAGTAGCTTGATCGATATGTTGCGAGAACCTCCGCGCGCTCCCCTGCCGCTGCCAGAAGATCATTGAACACCGGCGCGGTCAGCCGCGCGCCGTCCCACTCCGCATAAATCGTGCCGTCATCCGGCGCAACAAGCGAATATTCCAGTACATCCGTCCCGGTCAGCTCCGACGCCAGACCCGGCAGGCAGTCCGTCACACAGATTCCGTGAATGTCCTTCTGCCCTGTCCGGCAGCCGAAAACAAGCTTTCCGCCCGCTTCGACATAACTCTCCAGCAGATTCATCTGCCTCTTTGTCAGGATTACCGGATGAGGATAGAACAGAACCCCATAGTGCGCCATCTGTTCCAGCCATTCACTATCCGTTTTTTCGTGCCGCTCCGCGCCCGCAGTCCGTTCCGGCGGCAATCCGTTTCTTCCTGCCGCCGGGCCTTCCGCTTCCTCCCCCGTCGGCAGATACAGATAGTCAAACGGCACATGCAGCTGCTGCATCGCGGTAAACAGCGAATCCTGGCTGAGGCGGTCAATCCTGCCATGCCAGTGATCAAGCTCCGCATCCCAGATATTATCGTAATCCCGCAAAATTGCCACGCGGGCGCAGTAAACCGAGCCCGCAAGCTCCTGCAGCTTTTCAAGTTTTTTATGTATTTCACGAACCTCTCGCAGCCGTCGGTTTTCCCTTCCGGAATAATCCAGAATGCCGTGCCAGTACATCTCCGTACCGAACGGACAGGTACGCCAGCGGAAATAGCTGATAAAGTCCGCTCCGTGCGCAATGCTCTGCATTGTCCATAGCGTCATCTGCCCCGGGCGCGGCGTCGGCGCCTCCATGGAAACATTCCAGCCGTTCGCGCCGGTCTGCTGTTCCATAATGCCGAAGCGCGGCGAGACGGAACGCACCTCCGCGAGACTTCGGCTCGACCAGCGATCCTTCATCGGCTCCTCCGGCCGGAAGCCGTCCACACAGTAGGCAAAATTCGGATAGGAATCGTAAGTATAAAAATCCAGACTTTCCCTTGTCAGCGCATGATTGTCAATATGCCCGAACATCCCGTTCGTTGTGACAAAATCACCCGGCTTTATGTATCTGCGCACAATATCTGCCTGCATCCCCGCAAAGCTGCGCACGCTGTGCGAAATAAACCTTGCGTAATCCAGCGCCAGATGCGGGTTGACCGCCCCTGTGTTCGTGCGCCGGGGGAGATGCACCTCGCTCCACGCCGTGTAGGTCTGGTTCCAGAATACTGTGCCCCACGCCCGGTTCAGCCGTTCCACCGTCCCGTACTTGTCCTTCAGAAACCCGCGGAACGCAACCGTATCGCTTTCGGAATAGAAAACGTAATTCTCACAGTTAAACTCATTGTCGATCTGCCAGCCGATAACCGCAGGATGTTTGCCGTAGCAGGACGCGGATTTCTCCACGATCCGCCGCACATATTTCCGGTAAATCTCCGAATTGTAATTATAATGCCTGCGCGAACCGTGACGGATCAGCGCCCCGTCAATCGTCGCATTCAGAACCTCCGGATACTGCTCCGTCAGCCAGGCCGGCGGCGTCGCCGTCGGCGTCGAAAAGATAACGCGGATTCCCATTCTCTGCGCCAGGTCCAGAAAACGGTCAAAAAAGCCGAATTCAAATTCCCCCTCCCGCGGCTCGATTTTACTCCACGCAAATTCCGCCACGCGCACAACTTCAATCCCGCTCCGCTTCATTTCCGCGAGATCGCCCTCCCACATCGCCTCGTCCCAATGCTCCGGGTAATAGCAGGTTCCGAGCGTCAGATTTGTTCCGTCCAGTAAGCTCCCCATAAAATCCTCCTTGCCATCCTTCTTTCTGCCGGTAAAAGCCGGACTGCAATTCCCGCCGTTTTCCTGTCTTCCATAATACCTTGGAAAACCGGAAAATGCAACAGAAATCACACCGGCAAAACTTCCGGCTATCAGGAATTCGGTTCCGGCAATCCGGCCGATCTTCAGCGGTTGAGAACTATTATCGGGAAACGTTTTTTGCTGTGCCGTACATTGCGGCGAGGAATACTATAATATAGTTATATGTGATGCCTGGGTAGACAAAGCTCCGGGAAATTGAAAATTCTCCGGGAAGCACCGCCCGACCCAAGACCGCCGGTGCTTCCCGGAGAACCTCACTGCCCTCCGGCTTTCCCGCTTCAAATCGGGAAAACATAATTGTTTATCCGGATTCTACTAATACCCAAGCCGCTCCAGCATCTCTTTCGCTTTCGCATGCCCCTGCGCCGCGGCAGCCTGCAGATACGGAATCGCTTTCGCCACATCCTGCTTTACGCCGCGCCCCATGGCATAAAAGCCGCCCACATTGTACTGTGCCGGCTCGTATCCCTGATCCGCCGCCTTCTTAAACCAGGAAAACGCTTTCTTATAATCCTGCTCCACGACGCCAAACGAGTTGGTATAAAAAACGCCGAGCTTATTCTGAGCGGCGGCAAGCCCTCCTTCTGCCGCCATCTTGTACCAGCGGAAGGCTTCTTCATGATCCTGCTCCACACCGATGCTGTTCTGATAGCACTCGCCGAGGGCAAACTGCGCGTCCCGGTTCCCCTGCTCCGCCGCCTTTTCGTACCATGCGGCTGCCTCTTCCTCATCCTGCTCGAGGTTGTTGCCATACCGGCAGCAATTGCCCATGTAATACTGCGCGGCGGCATATCCCCCCTCGGCTGATTTCAGACACCATTCCATTGCCTTCTCTACATCCTGCTCCACGCCCATGCCGTTCTCATAGCAGTAAGCAAGGTAATATTGTGCATCGTTCTCTCCCTGGTCGGCGGCCTTCTGATACCAGTATGCCGCTTTTTCGGCATCCTTCTCCACACCGACTCCTTCCCAGTAGCTGTTGCCAACGGCACCCTGCGCATAGGCATGTCCCTGCTCTGCCGCCTTTTGATACCATACAAAGGCAGTCTCCCGGTTCTTTTCCACACCGTCCCCGCAGGCATAGCAGTTCCCAAGGGCATACTGCGCATGCGCATTTCCCTGATCCGCCGCTTTCTTATACCATGCGGCTGCCTGCTTCAGATCCTCCTTTACACCGTATGCATCTCTGTAGCAGTTTCCGAGAAAATACTGCGCTTCGTCATATCCCTGATCCGCCGCTTCACGGTACAGGGAAACTGCTTTACCGCAATCCTCCTCCACTCCCTCCGCTTTCTCATAGCACAGTCCGAGCCCGCACTGCGCCTGCGCATATCCCTGTTCTGCCGCTTTCCCATACCAGTAGACCGTCTTTTCGAAATCCACCTCAACCATGTTTCCGGCATGATAATTGTAACCTGCGGAATACTGCGCCTGCGCAGAGCCTCCCTCCGCGGACATTAAGCACAGTTCCATCGCCTTTTTCTCGTCAAGCTCCACGCCCTTTCCGTATTCATAAAAGTCGGAAAGCAGATACTGCGCATCAATCTCCCCCTGTGCGGCAGCTTTTTCAAGCCAATAAGCCGCCTGCGCGTAATCCTGCGGGACACCCTCCCCGGATTCATAACAGCAGGCAAGATTATACTGCGCAGTCGCCGAGCCCTGCTCGGCAGCTTTGCGGTAAAAGAAAGCTGCCATGTCACGATCCTGCTCCACACCCTCCCCCAGCGCATACATCGCCCCAAGATTTGTGGTGGCATCCGCATTGCCGTTATCCGCCGCTTTTTTGTACCAGTACACCGCCTCCTGGTTGCTCTGCTCCGTGCCGATGCCCTTTCGGTAGCACTGTCCCAGATTATACTGCGCGCCGCTTTCTCCTTCCTGGGCAGCCTGCTCATACCAGTAAAATGCCTTTCTCTCACTCTTCTTGACACCAAGCCCAAGCTCATAGCAGACACCAAGATTGTTCTGCGCGCCGATATGTCCCTGCTCTGCGGCCTTTGTATACCAGTAAACCGCTTTCTCGTAATCGGTTTCCGCAACACCCTTCTTGAACCGGTAACAGTTCGCGATATTCTGCTGCGCGTCGGCATCGCCCCCTTTTGCTCCCTCCTCATACCAGTACAGTGCCTTCTTCCAGTTCTGCGGCACTCCCTCGCCGTTTTCATAGCAGTAGCCAAGGCTTCGCTGCGCCGCCGCATTGCCCTGTTCCGCCGCCTTGACAAACCATTCCACGGCGGCGGCAAAGTCTTGTTTCACCTTCACTCCCCGCTTGCAGCACTGACCGAGCTCGTACTGCGCGGGCGCATAGCCGGATTCGGCGGAAGCGCGGCATTTTTCGATATCGAAAGCCGGTATCCAGTATTCGGTGTCGTAAGTTATGAGATTTGTTTCGTTTTCCATTGTTTTTTCGCTCCTTTCAGCAAATAAATTATTTATCTGATTTATTTGAATCTGTTTTTTGCTTTGTTTCTGCGCTGCCGGTACATCAGAATTCCAGAAGCTCCGGAAATATCACAACTGCTGCCATCCGCAACGCCGGTATGTATTTTATCCGGATATTTCCACAAAGCACAATAATGCTTCATAACATATTGGACAGTAAACGGCATCTCTCCCCTCATCCTAAACTAAGTTATCATCCATACGCTCCATTAATTCCACAAAGAAATAATAGTTCTGCTACAGCTCTCCCCCGGTTCTCCTCAATAATATAGCGAAGTACACAATTTTAAATATCACCCACCTCAACTGCAGTTCCTTATATGGTTCTCGCAGCACGCAAGCTTTGCCTCATTTTATTCAAAGGTTTAAGAATGACCGCTGTCCGAACCTATTCGGACATAGTTTACAACCCTGCCGCCCTGCCGATAGAGAAAAAGCATCCTCTCCCTGAAACAGGTTTATGTAAGTCGTATTTCTCAATTTTTTGTCCATGTTGCCTTCCTGTGAGGTACAGTTTCGTTGCCTTTTTCGCATGATCCATCTTTAAAAATCTTTAAACAACTTCTCACCTTTCATCTTCTTCAAAACAATATCGTTTTTGAATCCCGGCGGAGTCACCTTAAATCTCCCTTTTTTCTGTAATGCGTATTCTTTCAGCTGAAATTCCCGGAGTTCAGCAATGTCAATCTCACCTACAAGGATTGTGCTGTTGACTCCTCCTTTAGTTCTTATAATATCCTTTTCTTCTGTCTTTGAAGGGCGTGTAATCCTGCTGTCCCCGTAGTCCGAAGTATTTACTTGTATACAATAACAGTGCATATCCCGGCTTAATGATTCAAGAATATTACTATAATAATTAATATCTTTATTCCATTCAACCGCAATCATCATATCAGCATATACCTGGAACAAACTTCGATCTACAATGGATGTCAGTTCATAACAGCAATAGACAGAAAAATAAATATTATTCCATTTGTATAATTCATAATTTTTTCCTTCCATCTCCGTTAGTCTGTAACCATTGATTTCCTCCTTCTCGCCCGGTGCATAATGCGTTTTCAAATGAAAAGAAATATATGCACATCTATGTTCTTCTTCCAAATATGGCAAAATAACTGCTGTCAAATTAAAAATCTTATTTTTTGCCTTAATATGTTCAACCCCTGTTATTACCGCCATATTATTTCTTGCACAAGTCCGTGCCAATATAGATAACCATTCATAAGGAACGAATGCTTCCGGCATAATCAGCATGTCTGCCTTCTGGTCAATCGCCTGATTTACAAGCGCAGACATGTCCCTGTAACGTTGATATGAACGGTTTGGCGTATCCTTTACAATACTTTGGAAATTTCTATGATCCAGCTTCACATTTGCAATTGCCATTTTCAACTTTCTTTTATTTCCATCGCCAACAGATATAAAACAGGCATTTTTTATTAAATTACCCAATTTCTTGACATCTACTAAAGATTTAATATTTTGTACCCGCTCACGTTTGTCATCAAAATCTAATCTATAATTACTACGCAAGTAATACGAACTTTGCCTCTTATGTATTTCCTCGGTTTCCTCAAATGGCATATCCTTTTTGATTTCCTCAATACATGTTATCATACTAAAATCATACATATTCATCATGTACGGATAATACTTATAATTACCCTTCCAAGTTTCCTTTGTGGCCCAAAAAACATCATTGAAATTTGTAAAATTTCCATTCATTTTCCCTGAAAAATATTTTTTCAACGGCAGCATTAGAACATTAATTGGCATTACAGACTTATCAACCATACATGTTTTACAATATGCAAGATGCAAATCCTCAATATCTTCTAAAAAATCTGATATGATATTCTTTTCCATAAAACCACTAAGACAATTAAAGATTCTTCTTTCAGACTCTCTGCGTTCCTTATTCCATACCAGTGCAAAAGATCGAGATAATACAGAATGAAGATATCGATATAATGTTTCTTTCACTGCACTTTCATGCGTGAAAGCCGCATCAGAAATACATTTAATTGATTCTATTGCCGCAGTTATTTGTTCAATAAAATGTTCTGCCGTTGGAAACCTTTCATTAATTACAAAAATTTCGATAACCTTTTCCCATGCAGTATAATTTTCTAATATTACTTTAAAGTTAAATATTTTCAAAATATCTTTTTCAAACTTAGATTCAAGTTTTCCCTTTATCATTCCTCCAATTCTTAAATATTTTCCAAGAAATTTTGATAATTCAAACCGATCAAGTTCAATACTATCCACACCTCGCAACTTATTTAATGTATCGCTACTCTTTAACGAATATATCTCACTGTAATCATCCCTTTGAAATATCGACTCATCTTCAGGAAGGTGACGAAATTCACTCTTATTCTTTGCAATATTCTTTTGAAAGCATGTCAAAAGGGCATCCGACTCACCACTTTTAAAATAAAAAATCTTAACTTTTTTATTGTGCACCACAATATGCGACTTATTATTTTCAATAACATTATATCTCGGATTTACATAATATGATATTGAATTGTCCTCTTTCTTTTCTTTATCTCTTTTCTTATTTTCTTTTTGCCTCTTTTTCTCTTCTTCTGCACACAGCAGTGCAAATTCCTTTTCTCTTTTACAGCCGAATGAAGAACCCCCGTTCCATTTAGAACATCTCTCCAAAAAAAACTCTATAATATCATTTCTCTTTAATTCATCTCTTTTCATCTTCTGATATATGCTGCTGTTATGCTCTACTTTATCAACTATCAAAACATCATCCACATATCTGCCATAATAAACCGGGTTCCAACCATCTGCAATTGCTCTGTCAAAATTTCTCAAGCACCAATTAGCAATTATATTTGACGGTAAAAAGCCTATGGGTAATATACATCTTTTTTCAAACTTATCAACAAAAAGTGATGCATACTTATGCACTACATTGTAAATAAACATATTTAAACGTTTTAAAATCTCTTCCTGTTTATTGTCAATTTCATCCCCTGAATCTTTGAACGCTTCGTCATATAAGGCATTAAAAACCTTTTTATCCGCATCAATCGAGTAATAGTATCTGCGAAAATCCATTGTTATGATTATCACATCCTGCTCCAATGCCATATGCTTCTTAGCTTCAGACATTGCTGTATTTCTCCAACTTTCATATTGCTCAAAATACGGCTCAAACAAATATGGTGAATAAGTCGGATCATTGCTAAGATCATTAATAAGATTTTTTCTTATGCGATTTCCATAGGAATGCTCATATATTTTTTCATCAATCCTATGCCCCAGTAACATTATCCAAAGCACACCTAATATATGTCCTTCGACTTTCATGTCAATAAAATATTGTAATTCTTCAACTCGATTTTCCTTTGGCGTCGAGTTCATTATAACATCATCATTACTATCATCCAATTTTTTAGGAAATGATAATATCGAAATTGAATCTAATATCTCTTTTTCAAGTTTTATAAAATCTTTATCCTCTTTCAATTTTGTATAAATTGATTTTAAATAACTTTTCACATTCTTATGCTGTGTTTCAAACTTTACCACCTCGTTCCTCAGAATAACTTGTGTCTTATCATAATATACACTTGATTTTAACTTTTTGAACGCTTTCTCTACAGTCCTCCCGTTTATCTTCACGCTAACCTCTTCCTATCTCCTTTTATTGAACCATTCTAATAATCTATATACGTATTTTATATTAATATTTTTTAACACAAATTATTTTGTGCTATCATTTTCCATATTGATATCGATATTATACCACACTCCCCCATTGCACACAACAGCACATTCCTATAAAATATTGTTGTGATAAAGTAAAGTTGTAACAGCAGTGGCTAATAAGATATAATCAATCT
>ERZ777305.1674-NODE-1674-length-23860-cov-3.505146_pt1 | contig 23860 bp, 20 predicted proteins | sample MGYA00374965_ERZ777305 | MGnify/ENA primary metagenome ERZ777305 (study PRJEB29328, sample SAMD00013331) | mouse gut metagenome | study: EMG produced TPA metagenomics assembly of the Metagenome analysis of fecal microbiota from mouse which was promoted... | reverse complement strand
GTCTGGGGGTGCGGATATAAATGGAACGGCTGAAAGATATGGGGCTGAGGCAGAGTCACCCCCACATATGGAAGAAGATCCTTTACGTAACAGATTCCCACAACAGAGTCGATATCCTCGTGATACACCGGCACCCTGGAGCAGCCGTGCTCCAGGGCCAGAGCCACCACCTGGGTCACGTCCGAGTCATCGGAAACGGCAGCGATATCCGTGCGGTGGGTCATTATTTCCCCGGCGGCGGTGTCGTTGAAGTCCAGGATATTGGCTATCATGTCCTTCTCCGTCTCCTCAATAACTCCCTTTTCCTCGCCCTCGCCCACCATCTGCATTATCTCCTCCTCGGTGACCGCGTCCTCAAGGCTATGGGGGTCTATTCGCAGCAGACGCAGGAGGCCGTTCACTACGGCGTTGGTTGCAGCTAAGAAGGGCATGGCGGCGCCGGAAAGCCCTTTTATAAGCTTATGATGGCCGTACGCAAAGCCCTGGGCCCAATGGCGCGCGGCCTTCTTTGGCAGCAGGTCGCACAGCAGAAAAAACAGAACGATGTACCCCAGCGCGGCAAGCAGACTGCCAAGGGCCAGACGCAGCCCGGCCCCTATTGTATCCGGGAACAGCGAAGCTATAGGGCGCTGCAGGGCCGTGATACAGCAGGCGAGCCCCAGAAGCCCGCAGAGAAGCAGGCCCGATTGCAGAGGCGATACCACGGTCTCCTGGGCCTCAATGATCTTCAATAGGGCCTTTGCCCTCCTCCCGCCGGAATCCGCCTCTCGCTTCACCTGGGAAACGGACAGGGCGGAAACCGCCGAGGCCCCCGCCGCGTAGAGTGCGGACAGGAGCATGAATATGATGGTCAGTATAATCGGTATGACGGCAGTACCGTCAGGGTCTTCTGGCATGGCTGTGGAAACTCCTTTCTTGAATAGGAAAATTCGGTAAATTATTTCTTATTTTACAGTAAAGGGGCCGCATTGTCAATCATAAAGTCGTTTTAGGCTTTGGAAGACACCTTATACCTATGAAAGAGAAGGTTTATCAAAGGGATTCACCCAAAAGATGAACCCCCTTGACAAATCGATATTATCCATTATTGGGCCGATAAGTCCGAAACTCCAGCCCACCAATATTCTGGGTACCCAACTGTCGTTTCTCTTTTACCGAACGGTTCAGCGTCAGAGTGTTTAGATTGGTGAAACCCAGCCGATGGTAAAGCCGGATAGCCCCTTCGTTAGCAGGAACTACCTCCAGATACATGGTTTCCAGCCCCTTCTCCCGCAGCATAGCCCAAGCCGCCTCAATGGCCGTACTCCCAATACCTTGTCTGCGGAAGTCTTCCCGGACAAACACCTCCTCCAGCCAGTCACAGGCATCGCCCCGACTTCCCATATGAAGGAAACCCACCTCCAAACCATTAGAAAAGATAGCGTACAGTGCGTGCCCCTCTGATGTCCATTCTTCTATATTGCCCGCCGCCTGAGCTGGAGTAACAGTCTGGTAATGGGTGCTCCAAAAAGCAGCAATATCCTCCAGCATAGCTTCCTTGTAGGCGTTTTCATATAGTTTAAGCTCTACTTGATTCATGCAAGGTTCCTCTCTCAACTAATCCGTTTGTACGGGTTCTAATCCCAAATTGCTGACTTTTAATAGTTTTCACAGTATACTGCAAGCATGGACTGATTGTCAAGCCGCATTTCTTAAGTGCTCCCTATCGGTGGCCTATTAATAGAGAAAGTAGCGTTCAGATTACCCTCAGACGCTCCTGCACTGATTTCTTTTTGGGCACAAAAAAATCGCAAAATAGCGATTTTGTCCTTTACAGAAGCCAAATTTAATGGTAAAATATATTGGTAAGTGCGAAGGTCCGGCTCTGGCCGCCCGGCACACCGAGCATCCTAAAAGGAGGAAATCGTTAAAATGCCAAGAAAAATGAAGACCATGGATGGCAACAACGCCGCCGCGCATGTTTCATACGCGTTCACGGACGTTGCCGCCATCTACCCCATCACGCCCTCTTCCGTGATGGCCGACGAGACCGATAAGTACGCTGCCGCAGGCCGCAAGAACCTGTTTGGCCGCGAGGTGCGCGTCACCGAGATGCAGTCTGAGGCCGGCGCTGCCGGCGCTGTCCACGGCTCACTGGCCGCAGGTGCGCTGACCACCACCTACACCGCCTCCCAGGGTCTCTTGCTGATGATCCCCAATATGTACAAGATCGCCGGCGAGCTGCTGCCCAGCGTCATACATGTTTCCGCCCGCACAGTGGCCACCCACGCTCTGAACATCTTCGGCGACCATTCCGACGTGTACGCCTGCCGTCAGACCGGCTACGCCATGCTGTGCTCCAACTCCCCTCAGGAGGTCATGGACTTGGGCGCGGTAGCCCATTTGGCCGCTATCAAGGGCAAGGTGCCCTTCCTGCATTTCTTCGACGGCTTCCGCACCTCCCACGAGGTACAGAAGATCGAGACCTGGGACTATGAGGACCTGGGCGAGATGCTGGACTGGGACGCTGTGGACGAGTTCCGCCGTCATGCCCTGAACCCCGAGCATCCCGTGCTTCGCGGCCAGGCCCAAAACGGCGACATCTTCTTCCAGGCCCGAGAGGCCTGCAACAAGTACTATGACGCCGTACCCGAGGTGGCCGTCGAGTACATGAACAAGGTAAACGAGAAACTGGGCACCGACTATAAGCCCTTCAACTACTACGGCGCTCCCGACGCGGACAAGGTCATCATCGCCATGGGCTCCGCCTGCGAGACCATCGAGGAGGTCATCGACTACTTGGTGGCCGCCGGCGAGAAGGTGGGCCTTGTGAAGGTCCACTTGTACCGCCCCTTCGTGGCCAAGTACCTGCTGGACGTTTTGCCGGAGACTGTCAAGACCATCTCTGTCCTGGACCGTACCAAGGAACCCGGCTCCATCGGCGAGCCCCTGTACCTGGACGTGCTGGCCGCCATCAACGGCACCAGCTTCGGCGCGTGCCCCGTCTACACCGGCCGCTATGGCCTGGGCAGCAAGGACACCAAGCCCAGCGACATCATCGCCGTCTACCGCAATATGGAGAGCGCAGAGCCCAAGAAGCGCTTCACTATCGGCATCGTGGACGATGTGACCCACCTGTCCCTGGACGTGAAGGAGGATCCCGACACCGCTCCCGCCGGCACCACCAGCTGCAAGTTCTGGGGCCTCGGCTCCGACGGCACCGTGGGCGCCAACAAGAACTCCATCAAGATCATCGGCGACCACACCGATATGTACGCCCAGGGCTACTTTGACTACGACTCCAAGAAGTCCGGCGGTCTGACCATCAGCCATCTGCGCTTTGGCCATACCCCCATCAAGAGCACCTACTATATCTCCAAGGCCGATTTCGTGGCCTGCTCCAATCCGGCTTACCTTGACACCTATGATATGGTGCAGGATCTGAAGAAGGGCGGCAGCTTCCTTCTGAACTGCTCCTGGGACGCGGCGGAGCTTGACAAGCGCCTGCCCGGCAAGGTCAAGAAGTTCATCGCCGACAATGAGATCAACTTCTACACCATCGATGCCTTCGCCATCGGCAAGGAACTGGGCCTTGGCACCCGCACCAATACGGTGCTCCAGTCCGCCTTCTTCTCCATCGCCAAGATAATCCCCGAGGAGGACGCCATCAAGTATATGAAGGATGCCGCCACCAAGTCCTACGGCAAGAAGGGCGAGGCCGTGGTCAAGATGAACCACGATGCTATCGACCGGGGTGCCAACGGCTATGTGAAGGTGGACGTGCCCGCCGCCTGGAAGGACGCCGTGGACGACTCTCAGAAGAAGGTCGCCACCGGCACCCGTCAGGATTTGGTGGATTATGTCAACAACGTGGTGTTCCCCGTGAACACCTTCCACGGCAAGGACCTGCCAGTTTCTACCTTCGAGAAGTATGCCGACGGCACCTCTCCCCAGGGCACCGCTGCCTACGAGAAGCGCGGCGTTGCAGTGGACGTTCCCGAGTGGATACCCGAGAACTGCATACAGTGCAACCAGTGCTCCTATGTGTGCCCCCACGCGGTCATCCGTCCCATTGCCATGACCGACGAGGAGCTGAAGAATGCTCCCGAGGGCACAAAGAGTAAGCCCATGACCGGCGTGCCCGGCATGAACTTCGCCATGGTCATCTCCACCCTGGACTGCACCGGCTGCGGCAGCTGTGTCACCACCTGCCCCGCCAAGCAGAAGGCCCTGCAGATGGCCTCCATCGACTCCCAGCGTCCCCAGCAGGCCGTGTTCAACTATGGCATTGACCTGCCCGCAAAGGAGGCTGTGGCTGAGAAATTCAAGGAGACCTCCGTCAAGGGCAGCCAGTTCAAGCAGCCTCTGCTTGAGTTCTCCGGCGCCTGCGGCGGCTGCGGCGAGACTCCCTATGCGAAGCTGGCTACCCAGCTCTTCGGCGACAAGATGTTCATCGCCAACGCCACCGGCTGCTCCTCCATCTGGGGCGGCTCCGCTCCCGCCACTCCCTACACCGTCAACAAGAAGGGCCACGGTCCCGCCTGGGAGAATTCCCTGTTCGAGGACAACGCCGAGTTCGGCCTTGGTATGTGCCTGGCCCAGAACGCCGTGCGTGGCAGGCTGGCCGAGCTCACCGAGAAGCTCATCGCTGTTGACTATGTGGAGCAGGAAGTTAAAGATACCGGTAAGGCCTGGCTGGAGACCATGAACGACTCCAAGGCCAACGAGGCCGCTGCCGAAGCGTATATCGCCGCGCTGGAGTACAGCCGCGCGTCCATCGACTGGGTCATCGACTTTGCCAAGTCCGATAAGGCCGTGGAAGTCTTTGGCAGCCGTGAAGCCGCCGACAAGATGCTGGCCCATCACGAGGAGCGCAAGGCTGCCGGCGACAAGTATTGTGACTGCGAGGCCTGCCATCTGTGCAACGAGATACTGAAGGACAAGGATTACCTTGCCAAGAAGTCCGTCTGGATCCTGGGCGGCGACGGCTGGGCCTATGATATCGGCTTCGGCGGTCTGGACCATGCCCTTGCCTCCGGCGAGAACATCAACGTGCTGGTCTTCGACACCGAGGTGTACTCCAACACCGGCGGTCAGGCCAGTAAGTCCACTCCCTGTGGCTCCGTGGCACAGTTCGCCGCCACAGGCAAGGCCCAGAAGAAGAAGGATCTGGCAGCCATCGCCATGAGCTACGGTTATGTGTATGTGGCCCAGGTGGCCATGGGCGCTGACATGAACCAGTGCATCAAGGCCTTCCATGAGGCCGAGAGCTATCAGGGCCCCTCCATTATCCTGGCTTACGCCCCTTGTATCAACCATGGTATCAAGGGTGGCATGGGCATCTCCCAGCTTGAGGAGAAGAAGGCTGTTGCGGCCGGCTACTGGCACAACTTCCGCTTCGACCCCCGCAGGGCTGACGCTGGCGAGAACCCCTTCCAGCTGGACAGCAAGGAGCCCACTGCCTCCTATCGCGACTTCATCATGGGCGAGGTGCGCTATAATAGTCTGACCCGGGCTTTCCCGGAGCGCGCTGAAAAGCTGTTCGCCAATGCCGAGAAGTTTGCCGAGGAGAAGTACGCCAAGCTGAAGAAGATGGCTGAGTAATTTTCCGAGAACAGTGAAATAGCATAAAAAAGACTCGCCCGGGTAACTGGGCGGGTCTTTTGATGTTCTGTGATTTATCCCTCTGCCAAGTGGTAGTTCACATTGCGTATAAACTCATTTGCAGCCTTTGCCGCGTCGGCCTGGCTATAGTCCTGCACTTCGATAGTGTTCCCCACGGTTCTGGTATACTGGTAAAATTCCTCGTCTATCGACGAAATAAACCGCGCATTGTCGATGGGCGCCTCCAGGAAGGGCAGATCGCTGTCCTCCACGGTAACGCTCAGCAGCGCCTCTTTCCTCTGGCTGTTCCCGCCACCTGTCGCCTTGAAACCCTCCAGCGTACTGTCCCACCTACTCTCGGCGAAGCCCTTATACCTCACCGGCCAGCCAGGGATCGGACCTTCATGAATACTCTCCTTCGCCCACTCAAAGTTCATATTATATGTCTTTGCAGGGGTTTTCAACTGTCCCTCATGCTGCACTTCCGGCGTAAGGAACAGCCGCAGGAACTCATAGGCCAGCTTCTTGTTTTCACATCCAGCGCCGATGGCCCCCCAGTAGGTTATCTCCGCGTTCAGGGTCCCGTCTATAGCCCGGACAGGTATTATCTCCATCTCATGGCCCATAGACTTGCCGCAGCCTACGGCATCGATCACCTCGCTCATGGAGGAACAACTGCCCGGATAATCCTCCCCAACCGCAAACGCCACGCTGGTGTCCTTCGGGGATGAATACAAGTATGACTCAGCATGAAAGGTCCGGCCAGGGATTGTCTCGCCAGCACTCAGCTTTTTCTGCCACTCCTCATCGACTATCCTCGTACACTCGGCCAAGTCCAGCAGAAGGCTCTCCACCTGCTTGCTGTCTATCAGCGCCTCCTCTTTCTCATAGTCGCATGCCTTCGGCAGCAACGAAAGGTCCAGACCATAACCAAAATACGAACTGGCAGCCCAACGTGAGTCCCCCTGCTCGCGCAGTTCCATAAAGGTATCCATCATGCTGTCCACCCCGGCGTTAAGCCGCTCTCGGTCTATGCCCGCGTCCTCCAGCAGGTCCTTGCGGGTTATGTATACCGGCATTTCATATCCAAGGGGCAGCACATACCTTGCCCCACCGATGGTCCCCGCGTCCATCACGGCTTTATTCAGCTCCTCAGTGTGCAGCTCCGTGTCGCCGTTATAAAGCCCGCTGATGTCCGCAAACCAGTTATTGCTCATAGCCTGGGCCACATCCTTAAAGAGGGGCTCCATTGGCTCATAGCTTATCTCCGCAAGACTGGAGGTGGGCATCAGATAGATATCCGGCACCTCCTTTCCGGCCATCATGGCTGTCCGGCGCTGCTTAATGTTGGCCTCCCGCTCCTCCTGGTCCGTGGGGAGATATTCAATATCAATCTTCACGTCAGGGTACAGTTCCTGGAAGTAAAACATGACGTTTGCAATATTGTCCCGCACCGGCGAAAAATTGTTGGAATTCACGTTACTCATGGGACTGTTCCAGCAGAACCGCTCGCTCAGCACCTTCAGGGTGCCCTTCATCTCGCTCTCCTGAGCCCTTTGCTCCGGCGGGGTCTCGCTGACCTGGAGTTCCTTTTGCTTTGCGCACGAAAACAGGTTTACCAGCACCAGCAGTGCCAGCAGAAGCGAAGTAAGTTTTTTCATCGGCTTCACGTTCTTTCAATTATAGTTTTCCGATCAGTACTATTATATCATAACGCGCTAAAGTTGTAAAGCAAAAATCCGCCCAACTGAAGGGACGGGTTTTCTATAAAGTTACGTCAACTTACAGATTCCTGGCGTTATACAGGAAGGTGACGATCTGTCCCCTGGTGCAGGTCTTTTCATGGCTGAATTTGCCGTTGCCGGTTCCAGCAGTTATGCCGCTTTCGACGGCCCAGTTCACCGGCTCGGCGTAATATGCCCCAGGCTTTACATCGGTAAATGAGGTGAAGGAGGTTGGAGGGGTGGGAGGATTGGGCTCCGAGGGGGCTATGCAAACATAGGTGGCCTTATCTCCTGACGATGTTTTGGGCATCTGAAAAAAATCATATTTTGTTTCTGATTTGCATAGCTCTAATGGGACATCATCGTCCTCTTTGGTTCCGCCTGTTAAAACTAGGCCATCTTCTATAGAAAGTTCTGCGCGAGTATAATCCGATAGAAGCCTTATGGACTAGATAAGAATATGGGTATGAAATATACATACCAGCCAGACTGTTTATGCTCCCTTTTTCAAGGACTACCTTTTGCAATATCCCATACACGCATCTTCCATGATAGCCCTTCAAGGTTAGTGTTTCTGTTCTCCGGTCATAGGTCCACGTCTTTCCATCGCCATTATCTCCATTGTATACTGTAAGCTCATGAACGGTTCCATCCATATCAACAAGGTATGCCCCTCTCCCACCAGCAGAAACAAAAATAGGGCAAAACCCGACAATCAAACAAAAAGTGCGCAACCCGAAAGCCACGCACGAAAAATGCTTGACTCCGATTGCTGCGACACAACTTTCGACTAACCATAGGGAAGCGAAAAAGAGTCTGCATTTTTACCGAAAGGTAATACAGATATTCTTCCCTTGGTTAGTCTAAAGTATTAAGTTGTGTCGCAAAATTATCATACCACACCCCTCTGAAAAAGTAAAGATAAAAATTGGAAAAAGCTCCCAAACCCCTTTATTTTGCGCACGATTTGTAATATAATAATAAAAAATCATCTGCCGAAAGGATGCTTGGAATGGATAATATACTGGACAGCGTGAAAAGGCTGCACTTTGTGGGCATTGGTGGCTCCGGCATGTGCCCTATGGCCGAGCTGCTTATGAATAAGGGCTATGAGATAAGCGGGTCGGATATGAACGAGTCGGACACCCTTGACCGTGTGAAGGGCTGGGGCATTCCAGTGTTTATGGGGCATAGCGCCGGGAATATTGGGAACGCGGAAGCAGTGGTGTATACTGCAGCCTGTCGGGCCGACAACCCGGAGCTTGTTGCCGCCAGGGAGAGGGGCGTGCCCACCTTAGAGCGCTCTGTAATGCTAGGGATGTTAACGGCCAAGTACCCTCGTCTTTTAGCGGTATCCGGCACCCACGGTAAGACCACCACCACCTCCATGCTCACCCAGATATTCATCGAAGCCGGTGCGGACCCCAGCGCCATTATCGGCGGCAAGCTGCCCCTTATCAACAGCAACTGCCGGGTGGGCGGCAGCGATACCATCATCTGTGAGGCCTGTGAATATGTGGACACCTTTTTGCAGCTGCACCCGGCGGTGTCGCTGCTGCTGAATATTGAGCCGGACCACCTGGACTATTTCAAGACCCTTGAGAATATTGTCAAGTCCTTCCGGCAGTTTGCTATGCAGACCGACAGGCTGCTGGTGGTGAACGCCGGGAACGAAAGCGTTATGAAGGCCGTGGCCGGACTTAATAAAGAGATAGTCACCTTTGGCCTGAAGGAGGGCTGCGACTACTACCCGGCCGAGCTCAACGAGGAGCCCAGTGCCTGCGAGGATTTCACCCTCATGCATAGGGGCAGGGCCTTGGGCCGGGTAAATCTGGCTGTCCCGGGCAGGCACAATATGCTCAACGCCCTGGCCGCAGCAGCAGCAGCCCACTCCCTGGGCATTGAAGCTGAGAAAATATGCTCCGCGCTGGAGCATTTCGGGGGCGTGCACAGGCGCTTTGAGATACTCGGGCAGTTTGAGGGGGTCACCGTAGCGGACGACTTCGCCCACCACCCCACCGAGCTCACCGCCGTGCTGTCCTCGGCCATGCGTATGGGCTATAGGCAGGTCTGGGCTGTGTTCCAGCCCCACACCTATTCCCGCACCTACACATTCCTGAACGACTTCGCCAAGGCCCTGTCCCTTCCCGACCACCTGGTCATGACGGAGATACTGGCCGTGCGGGAGGAAAATATCTACGGTATACAGACCAGCGACCTGGCCGCAAAAGTGCCCGGGAGCGTATGGTTCCAAAGCTTTGAGGAGATCGCCGGGTATGTGATGAAGGAAGCCCAAGCTGGTGACCTGATACTCACGCTGGGCGGCGGGGACATATACAAATGCGCAAACCTGATAGTTGAACGGTATCAGGCAAAAAAATGAGATATGCAAAAAACCTCCGGGGCTACCCGGAGGTTTCGTTTTATATTAGCTGTCAGAACTCCGCAACACCAGTAGTACGCGGGAAGGGCAGCACATCCCGAATATTGCTTATGCCGGTAAGGTACATCACCAGCCTGTCGAAGCCGATGCCGAACCCTGAATGAACCGTGGTACCAAAGCGGCGCAGGTCCAGATACCAATACATATCCTCCTCGCTCATGTCCAACTCCCGCATCCGGGCTCGCAGCACGTCATAGCGCTCTTCGCGCTGGCTGGCACCCACCAACTCGCCGATGCCCGGCACCAGCAGGTCCGTAGCGGCGACAGTCCTGCCGTCGTCGTTCTGACGCATATAGAAGGACTTTATCTCCTTGGGGTAGTCTGTAACGAATACCGGCCGACCGAAGTGCTTTTCGGCCAGGAAACGCTCGTGCTCTGTCTGGATGTCCTCACCCCATACAGCCTTGTATTCGAACTCTCCGTTGTGCTCCTCAAGTATCTTTATAGCATCAGTGTATGTCACCCGGGCGAAGTCAGACCCGGCCACGTGGCGCAGACGCTCAAAAAGGCCTTTATCCACAAACTGGTTGCAGAACTCCATGTCCTGGGGACAGGTATCCAGCACATAGTTTATCACGTACTTCACCGCCGCCTCAATCACGTCCATATCGTCAGAGAGATCCGCAAAGGCCATCTCCGGCTCAATATGCCAGAATTCCGAGGCGTGCCGGGGGGTATTAGAGCGCTCGGCCCGAAATGTTGGCCCGAAGGTGTACACCTTCGAGAAAGCCTGAGCCGTACACTCCACCTGTAGCTGGCCGGAGCCGGAGAGAAATACCTTCTTCTGGAAAAAGTCCTGGCGGTAGTCCACGCTGCCGTCCTCATTCCTTGGAAGGTCCTCTTGGTCGAGAGTGGTGACCTGGAACATCTCCGCGCCCTCACAGTCGGTGGTGGTTATCACCGGGGTGTGGATATACACAAAGCCGTTCTCTTGGAAGAATTTGTGCATACCGAAAGCCGCCGCCGAGCGGACCCTGAAGGCCGCGCTGAACAGATTGGTTCGGGGCCGAAGGTGCGGTATGGTGCGCAGGTACTCAACGGTATGCCGCTTCTTCTGTAAGGGATACTCCGGCGTTGACGCGCCCTCGACTTTTATCTCATGTGCGTGAATCTCAAAGGGTTGCTTGGCCTCCGGGGTGGCGATCAGCTCTCCAGTGACGATAAGAGCCGCACCCACGTTCTGGGCGGCTATTTCCTTAAAATTGTCGATCTTGCCGTCCTCGAACACCACCTGCACGCCCTTGAAGCAGGTGCCGTCGTTCATGTCGATAAAGCCCAGGGTCTTCGAGTCACGAATAGACCGCGCCCAGCCGCACACGGTAACGGTCTTACCGGCGTACGCGTCCAGGTCCTTATAAAATGCCGATATGTCCTGATGTTTCATTGTGTTTGCTCCTTATATAATAAAATTATCAATTCAAGCTATATGTCCAGTCTTCATAACGCCAATCTGAACCCATATTAGCTGTATCTTTAGGCGAGTAGGACAACTCACTAATATTGTCGTCAAGAAAGACCCGCAGGGTTTCCTCCCAGACTTCTCTAATAACTGCGTCAGCGAAGGATTCACCCGGCTCAATGTGTCCGCCAGGAAATGTAATGCCCGACCACTTGGGGTCTATGCGGTCTTGTACCAGAACTTTACTGCCATCACATATCATGCACATGTTTGTCAGCTCCGCCTGTGTAGTCATAGCACACCTCCAAAGTTTACTCCAGCACTATTCGCCAGTCGTTATCAGGGTCCTCCCGGAAATAGGAGAGCTCGCTGATACCGTCGTTGAAGAACACCTCAAAGGTCTCCTCCATGCCGCTGGAGAGATTCATACCGGGCAAACCGGCACGATTTACCCAAAATACCTCCCCCTCCTCCGAAGATTTTAGCTCCCCGGAAAATGTACCGCACTTATATAGAAATACGATATAGCGTGAGCCATCGTCCTCTATCCAGTCTTTTATGCCGCAGAGTACCGGGTGGTCAAGTGTAAGCCCGGTTTCCTCCCGGACTTCACGTATCACCGACTGGGTTATGCTCTCTCCCGGCTCCACGTGCCCGCCCGGGAAAGTGACTCCCGGCCAACCCTTTTCAGGGGTGCGGCACTGGACAAGCACCTCATTGCCCCGGTATATCATGCACATATTCGTAAGCTCAGCTTTTGTCTCTCTGGCCATTTATACCCCATCCCTTATGTTTACAAAAGCCTTAATTCCTGTACCTCTCCGTTATCGCCACGCCTTAAGAAAAACTCACTGTAGCTATCCTCAAAAAACACCGGCAGCAGCTCATACATGGTGTCGGCCAGCTTCATGCTTTCCAGGTCCGCCCTCTCTACCCAGCGGTTCTCGCCCTCGTCGCAGGAGCGGAGCTCCCCGGAGAACTCGTCGCACTTATAGAGGAACACAATGTACCGCGACCCGTCCCGGTCCAGCCGCTCCTTCACCCCGCACAGCTTCGGGCTGACTATCTTAAGCCCGGTCTCCTCATAGACCTCCCTGGCCGCCGCCTCGGTGAAGGTCTCCTCCGGCTCCACATGACCCCCGGGAAAGGCTACGCCCGGCCAGCCGGGGTCTACTCGGTCCTGCACCAGCACCCTGTCCCTGTCGTACACCATGCACATGGTCACAAGCTCAGCCTGCACTTTTCTGGACATAGCTCTGACCTCCCAAAAGATTGAGAGCGCCGGAAAAGCTCCGACGCTCTCTTAGTTGGCGGAGAGGATGCGACTCGAACGCACAATGCCTTGCGGCACACCACATTTCCAATGTGGCTCCTTACCAATTAGAATACCTCTCCGTATCTCCGGCTTGATTATTATAGCTTATCCTGAGAAAAAAATCAAGAGTTTTTTGCAAAAAATTTCAGGTCAATGAAAATGTAGTTCAAAGCTGCCCTCACACAGCCGGGTAAACCCAAGCCGCTCCAGCAGCCTAACTGACGGAAGGTTTTCCTCAGCCGTGCCGGTAACTAGCTTTTCAAGCCCCAGTTCCTCTCGGGCATATCTAATTATGCGTCTCGCCGCCTCTGAAGCGTACCCCTTCCCGTGCCAATGGGTGTGCAGGCAGTAGCCGAGATTTCGGGAAGCTTCGTTCACGTAATTCAGACTGACAAATCCGATGATTTTATGCTCTGATTTTTCCTCAAGGGCCCAGAACTCGTCCGAGATCGCGAAAAAATTTAAAACCTCCATTAGGGCCGCATCCTCCGTTGGAAAGGTATGGTCGTATTTTGCGTATGGCGAGGCCATCTTATCCCTTATGAGCTCGCAAAAGCCGGGGAAATCCTCCTTGGTGTACCTGCGTATGTAAAGCCTTTCGGTCTCCATATTCATGCCTCCAATATGAGATTGTTGCCGCGATTATACCATACAGCCGGTTTGACCGTCAAGCGCCGCAGGCCTGACCTTTGAAAAAATATAAAAAGTTCCGAAAATGGGTTTGAATATTTCTGCGCAATTTGGTATAATCAGGACATAGAGTTTCTTTTAGGAGGGATATTCTTGAACAAAAAAGGCGCTGCCAACGCTGCGGCGGTCATTGAGATAGGCACCAACAATATCAGTATGCGTGTGGCTCAGCTTTCAAAAGGAGAGGTCCGCACCCTAGATTACCTAAAATACCCCGTCAGCTTGGACCACGACGTGTTCGAAACCGGGGCTATCAGTTTTAATGGCCTGAGGCAGCTCTCGGGCGCGCTGGACAAGTTTTCAGAGGCGCTGCTGTCCTATGGGGTGGAGAAACCCCGGGTGGTGTCCAGCACTGCTCTGTTGGAGGCACGCAACCGCTCCCTGGTAGTGGACCAGCTGAAGGTGCGTAACAACCTGGACGTATCGGTGCTGGACGGCAGCCAAGAGAAGGCGTATATCTTTTCGGAGCTGAAAAAAAGCCTTGCCGGTGAGCCGTCTGTCAAAACCGGCTGTACTTTGGCAGCCTATATCGGCGCGGGAAGCGTAGGTCTGGCGGTGCTGGACGACGGTAAGATCGTCTACTTCCAGAACATACCCATAGGTGCGCTGAAGCTCCACGATGTTATGGGCGACCTGCGGCGGGGGGCCGAGGATTTCCACTATATCCTGGAGGAATATATGGATACGGTCCTGGGCCGCATGAACCTGTCCGGCTTCCCCATACGCAGCCTGGTGCTCACCGGCACCCAGATAAACCTTATAGCAAAGCTCTGCGGTGGCAGGCAAATAGGCCCTGTGTTCCACATAGAAGTGCAGAAGCTGCAGGGGCTGTATGACTCAGTACGGGCCATGACCGCCGAGGGTATAGCTCTGCGCTATGGCATAACGGAGGGCCGTGCCGCGCTGTTGTATACCGCGCTGTTCATCTATAGGGGTATGATACGCTTCTCCCCGGACGTTCAAGAGATACTCTCCCCCCCGGTGGACCTTACCCAGGCTGTCCTCCGCTATATGCTGAGCCCCAAGGCCGACAGCGAATGGGCAGACTTCCTTCGGGAGAACGCCTTGGCCTGCGCCGGGACAATGGCCGGAGCCTTCCACTGTGATAAGAACCATAGCCGGCTTATCGGCGAGTATGCAGGAAAGCTGTTTGACAAGCTGAAAAAGGTCCACGGACTTGAGCCCTCCAAGCGGCTTATACTGGAGCTTGCCGCAACGCTGCACAGCTGCGGCAGCTTCGTCAGCGCCCGGCAGCACAGCCGGTGCACCTTTGACATTATCCGCGGCATGGATATCTTCGGGCTGTCCTCTAAAGAGGTGCTGGAGGTGGCCCTTGTGGCGGGCAGCATCTCCAACAACCTGAATGACCCTGAATTCGCCGCCCTTCCTGTCCGGGAACAGATAGTGGTCTCCAAGCTCTCCGCCATCTTCCAGCTGGCCAACGCCATGGATAAGTCCCATCTGGAAAAGCTGAAGAATGTGAAGATGAGCCTGGAGGAGGACCGGGTGCTCATCAAGGCCCAGTCCTCCTCCAACACGCTCTTAGAGCGGTGGGATTTCGAGTATGCCGCCAGGTTCTTTAAGGAAGTTTTTGGCCTATCGCCTGAGCTTTCAGTTAAATTCAATATGATATGAGGTGTTTCGTGTGGCTGAAAAAAAGATGCCCTATTATAACCGTGAGCTGAGCTGGATGGACTTTAACGGCCGTGTGCTGGAGGAGGCCACCAAAAAGGAGAATCCACTGATGGAGCGGCTGCGCTTTCTGGCTATAACCGGCTCCAATCTGGACGAGTTCTTTATGGTGCGCGTGGCCGGAGTCAAGGCTCAGGTCAACTCAGGGTATAAACCCAAGGAGAGCTTTGACCTCTCGCCCCAAGAGCTCTTAGCTGCTCTGGAGGAAAAAACCCACCACTTTATGGAGCGGCAGTATTCCTGTCTTCACCGTTCCATACTACCCGCCTTAGAGCGCAGCGGTATACGCTTTTTGAATTTGGACGCCATGGATAATAAGCAGAAGGAATGCGTAGACAAATACTTTAAGAATGTGCTGTTCCCGGTTCTCACCCCCTTGGCCGTGGACGGCAGCAGGCCCTTCCCCCAGCTTGCCAACAAGTCGCTGAACATCGCTGTGCGGCTTGAGAGCAAGGATACTAAAGAAAGGGAGAAGGAAAAAGCCAAGGATAAGGACAGGGACAAGCAGTTTGCCATTGTCCAGGTGCCCGCCATCCTTCCCAGGTTCCTGGAACTGCCCTCTAACGAGGGCCGGGCCTTTACCCTTTTGGAGGATATTATAATTGACAACCTTTCGGAGCTCTTTGAGCTGCACAGCATAAAAGCCGCCTGCCCCTTCCGGGTCACCAGGGATTCGGACCTGGAGATAGACGAGGAGGCCGAGGACTTCATGAGCGAGGTGAAGAAGTCCATCAAGCGCCGCAAGCGCGGACGTCCAGTACGCCTGGAGCTGCTGCAAAAGTGCGACAAGGACCTGCGCAGTTTCCTTATAGACCAACTGAAAATAAAGAAAAACGAGATATACCAGCTGGCCGGCCCCCTGGACCTGACTTTCTTCTCAAAGTTTGCGGGCATAAAGGGCTGCGAGGGTATGTGCTTCAAGCCTATTATCCCGGTCGCCCCGGCGGACTTCTGGGGGTATGACGACATCTTCGCCGCCATACGGGACAAGGACAGGATGGTGCACCACCCCTATGAGAGCTTCGACTGTGTGGTTAAGTTTATTGAGCAGGCCGCCGAGGACGAAGACGTGCTGGCCATCAAGCAGACCCTCTACCGGGTCAGCGGCAACTCCCCCATCATAGCCGCCCTCATACGCGCCGCAGAGAACGGCAAGCAGGTGACGGTGCTGGTGGAGCTTAAAGCCCGCTTCGACGAGGAGAACAACATCAACTGGGCCCAGAAGCTTGAGAAGGCCGGATGCCACGTTATATACGGACTCCACGGTTTAAAGACCCACTGCAAAATAGCCCTGGTGGTGCGCCGGGAGGAGGACGGCATACGCCGCTACCTGCACCTGGGTACAGGCAACTACAACGACTCCACCGCCAAGATATACACGGACGTAGGGCTCTTTACCTGCAACAGCCAGTACGGCGCGGACGCCTCCTCCCTCTTTAATGTGATAACCGGCTATTCCCGCCCGCCGGAGTACCAGCACTTCGCAGTGGCGCCCCACGGGCTTCGGAGCTTCTTTGTTCGGCGCATTAAAATCGAGACGGAGAACGCGAAAAAGGGCCTGCCCTGTGGCATTACCGCCAAGGTGAACTCCCTGGTGGACCCGGAGATAATCTCCCTGCTCTATGAGGCAAGCTCGGCCGGTGTGCCGGTAAAGGTCGTAGTGCGGGGTATCTGCTGCCTGATACCGGGGCTGCCCGGGGTCAGCGAGAATATACAGATAATCAGCATAGTGGGCCAGCTTCTTGAGCACAGCCGCATATTCCGCTTTGAAAACGGCGGCGACCCGAAGATATATATGGGCAGCGCCGACTGGATGCCCAGGAATCTGGACCGCCGGGTCGAGCTGGTCTTCCCCATCGAGGACGCCGATTTGAAGGAGCGGGCCTTTGGGATTTTGGACACCCTGCTCTCGGATAACACCAACGCCCGGATAATGCAGCCGGACACCAGCTATCAGCACGTGAACCGCAGGGGCCGGTCGGCCTTCAGCAGCCAGTTGACCTTCTATAAGCAGGCTCAGGAGAGGCTAAAGGCCTTACAGCATGTGGAGCATGACAGTCCGCTTATCCCCATACACTCCGCTGAGGAGGTACGGTAAAGCATCAGGATATTATTTTGAAAGGATGATATATTATGAAGCGAGTAGGCATTTTGACCAGCGGCGGCGACTGCCAGGGATTAAACCCGGCCATAAGGGGCGTTGCCAAGGGGCTCTATGAGGAGTTCGGCAAGAATGTGGAGATTTACGGCATCAAGGACGGCTATAAGGGCCTCATCTTCGGGGAGTACAAGCTGATGGAGCCCTCGGACTTCTCCGGCATCCTGACGGAGGGTGGCACTATCCTTGGTACCTCCCGCCAGCCCTTCAAGACCATCAGAGTCATCGACGAGAACAGTGTGGACAAGGTGGCGGCCATGAAGTCCCACTATAAGAAGATGAAGCTGGACTGCCTGGTGATTTTAGGCGGCAACGGCACCCAGAAGACCGCCAACCTCCTCCGAGAGGAGGGGCTGAACGTCATACATCTGCCCAAGACCATCGACAACGACGTTTGGGGCACGGACATTACCTTCGGCTACCACAGCGCGGTGGAGGTGGCTACAAACGTCATCGACTGCCTGCACTCCACCGCCACTTCCCACGGGCGCATCTTCATCGTGGAGGTCATGGGACATAAGGTAGGCTGGCTGACCCTGTCCGCCGGCATTGCCGGCGGCGCGGACGTTATACTGCTGCCGGAGATCCCCTACGACATCAATAAGGTGGCAAAGACCCTTAACAGCCGCATTGACAACGGCAAGAAGTTCTCCATTCTGGCCGTTGCCGAGGGCGCTATCTCCAAGGAGGAGGCAAAGCTCTCCAAAAAGGAGTTCAAGAAGAAGCGGGCCGAGGAGAACTACCCCTCTATCGTATATCGCATCGCCGAGGAGCTCCAGGATAAGATCGACAACGAGATACGCGTCTGCGTCCCCGGGCACTTCCAGCGCGGCGGCAGCCCCTGCGCCTATGACCGTGTGCTCTGCACCCGCCTGGGCGCAACTGCGGCTAAGTTCGTGAAGGAAAAGACCTTCGGCGTGATGGTGGGCATGGTAAACGGCCAGTGCGTGCCGGTGCCCCTGGAGGAGGTGGCCGGAAAGCTCAAGTCCGTGCCGGTGGACTGTGGGGAGATACAGGCCGCCAGACAGATTGGTATCAGCTTCGGAGATTAACTCCGGACTGTTCGCCATATAAAAATTCAGAGGAGGTTTATTATGGATTTCCGCATTATCGCCCTTCCGCCCTTTACCGCGGTCACCTCCGGCCCGGACCCGGAGTTTGACTTCTCGCCCGAGGGCGTACTGGGTCGATTCAACGCATATTTCAGCTCCATAAGCCCCGACAACTGCCCTCCCAGGGATTTCCTGTTCTTTAATAAGGAAGCCGGCGGGCTGGAGTGGTGGTACGCTATAAACGACAGTATGCCCGACGGCGGCTATAATAGGGTTGGGTTTGACGGTGGGATGTACCTCACCTACACCTACCGCGACCACGATGAGGAGGCCAACAATAAACTGTATCAGGAAGCTCTCGAGTATATAGAGAAAGGCAAGGTTCTCGAGTTGGACGAGCGCCCCGGGCACTACTCTATGGGCCATATTATAACCCCGCCGGAGCTTATAAAGGCCTGGGACTATGCCGTGATGGAGTGCTACGTTCCTGTAAAGCTCAGGGAAAACTGATTCGTTATCCCATTAAATTTATTATATTAAAATATATTATTTTTTAGAAAGGAACATTTTTATGAAATTCTCAGTAAGTCTTTACAGCTTCTTCAGCGCCATCCGCAGCGGGGAGATAACCCCCATAGAGTGCGTGGCAAAGGCCAAAGAGTTCGGCTTCGACGCTATTGAGGCGGTGGATTTCGTGATGGGTGCCTCCTCCCCGGAGGAAATGCCCGAGGTAGCAAGAAAGCTCCGAGAGGAGGCGGACAGACAGGGTATGCCCATCTCCTCCTTCGCCGTGGGCGCGGACCTTTTGAACGGCTCAGACGGCGACAGGAAAGCCGAGATAGAGCGGGTGAAGCGTATGGTGGATATCGCGGAGATGCTGGGTGCGCCCCGTATGCGCCACGACATCACCATGGGCCAGAAGGACTCCCCCAAGAGCTACGCCGCCCTGGTGCCGGAGCTGGCCGAGGCCGTGCGTGAGATAGCCGAGTATGCCGCCGGGAAGGGCATAGTCACCATGACAGAGAACCACGGGTTCTTCTCTCAGGACTCAGAGCGGGTGGAGCTGCTGTATAACACCGTGAACCACCCGAACTTCGGCCTGCTATGCGACATCGGCAACTTCACCTGTGCCGACGAGAACCCGGCCACGGCTGTAGCCAGGGTGGCCCCCTACACCCGCTATGTCCACGCAAAAGACTTCATCATCAAGAGCTATTATGACAACGACCCCGGCGAGGGCGCGTTCCAGACCCGGGCGGGCAACTATCTGCGGGGCACAGTCATAGGCCACGGCAACGTGCCGGTGAAGCAGTGCCTGAGCATACTCAAGCGGGCAGGGTACGACGACACCATCGCCATCGAGTTTGAGGGCATGGAGCCGGCGCTGACGGCCATACGCATTGGCCTTGCAAACCTGAAGAAGTATTGGGACGAGGCCTAATAGTAGAAGCCCTCCTCTCTTAGCAGCCTGACAAACTCGTACATTTTGTCCCTGTCCACCTCCCTATCAAACTGAAAGGAAAATTCCAGTTCCTTCTCCTGGGATTTTCTCATATTTTCCCTGAAGGTTTCCATGCTCATACCCGGGGCTATGCCTTCACTGTTTTTATAATAGTGTCCATTGTACCCTCCCCCTTCGGTTTCCAATATCCTGTGCTGTAGGCCCAGCATTAGGACATTGCACCTCATTTGAAGCTGGAAATAAAATTCATTCAGCTCTTTTATGTCCATTTTCAGCACGACCTTTCTGTTTTTCAAAATTATATCACGCAAAAAGGAGAAATGCTATGCTTAATTTCGGTACCATCGGCTCCGGCTGGATATGCGAGGAGTATATACGCGGCGCAAAATCCACAGGCCTTTGGCGGCTTTCCGCCGTGTACTCCCGGAATAAGGCCCGGGCAGAGGAGTTCGCGCGGAAGCACGGCGCAGAGCACACTTTCACGGATATTGAAGCCCTGGCCGGATGTCCCCAAGTGGACGCGGTGTACGTGGCAAGCCCCAACGCCCTTCACTATGAACAGTGCAAGGCTATTCTGACCCGGGGCAAGCATATTATCTGCGAAAAGCCCCTCTGCGCCCAGGCTGATAAAGTGCGGGAGCTGGCAGAACTTGCCGCCGAAAAGGGCGTGGTGTTCATGGAGGCCATCATGTTCCTGCACCTGCCGCAGCGGAAAATTCTAGAGGAGGCTCTCCGCCGGATAGGGCGGATAAACATGGTGAAGCTGGACTTCTGCCAGCGGTCCTCGAAGCTGGACGCTTACCTCTCCGGCGGCCTACCCAATATCTTCAACCCCAAAATGGAGACCGGGGCGCTGATGGACCTGGGGGTATACTGTGTGTACCCGGCGCTGTACCTTTTCGGAAGGCCGGAAAAATGGTCGGCAAAAAGCGTGCTCATGGAGACCGGCGCGGACCAGTCCGGGGCCATAATTATGGAGTACCCGGACAAGCTTGTGAACATCACCTACTCCAAGGTGGGCCAGGCGGGAGCCGGGTCCGACCTCCAGGGGGTGGACGGCACGGTGGCCGTGGAGTCCATCTCCACCCTCGGGAATATGTCCCTGCGCATGAAGGACGGCTCTGTGGAGACACTTTTCGGGCGTGAGGAGAAGCACCTGCTCATGGGCCACGAAGCCCGGGATTTTTACCGCTTTATCACCAAGCCCGATGAAAGCCGGGAGGAATACGCCCTGTGCACCCGGCTGAGCATTGAGGTGGCTGAGTTCATGGAGCAGGTGCGTAGAGAGTGCGGCGTTCTGTTCCCAAGTGATAAAGGAGAATAGCATGAAGAAGCGAGTTATCAAGATTGCCACCATAGTGCTGATAATTATCGCCGCGGCGGGCATTATTGCCCGGGCAAACAGTGTGTCCCTCTCCCTGGCTCTGGGCGGATACAAGGGCGATGCCGTAGTCATTGAGGAGGGCGTCAACTATACCCAGAGCCCTGTCCGCTGGCGGGTGTTCCTGGCCGAGAAGGACGGCGTGAACCGGCTTGCCCTTATGGAGCAGGGGTTCCTGGGGTTTTGGGGCCTGCCTAGGTCCGCAGACGGCCTTGAGGGCAAATATGAGGATCTGGAATATATCACTGTGTCCTCTGCGCCCGCCTATGGCTTTCAGTACGGCTATGACCCCTTTGATATGTCGGACACCATGACTCACACGGAAAACTGGAAATTCGCCCCGGTACAGATAGGCCGGTCGGACTGGTTCTACCACGGCACAAACGCGGAATATACCGTTACTGTGCCAGAGGAGTCGCTGCCTGTTGACAGCACCCTTCAGATATATCAGGCGGGCCCGGAGTATGTGCTGCACCTATGTCAATACTGTAAAGGTGACGGCGCTTTCGACGGCGGCTTTGAGGACATTTATCGGGCTCTGCTGGATAATGGCAGTCTGAAAACAGAATAAAAAAGGAGCTTTATCATATGAATAAAAGCCAGCTTGCAAATACCCTCGACCATACCCTTCTGCGCGCCAATATCACTCGCGAAGACCTCACAGAGCTCTGCCGGACCGCTATGCGCTGGGGGTTCCACTCCGTGGCCATAAACAGTGCCGTTGTGTCCCTCTGCCGTGAAACTCTCGGGGACAGTCCGGTGGTCTGCGACGCCACGGTAGGTTTCCCTCTTGGACAGACTAGTGTTGAAAGTAAAGTCTTCGAGACCCGGGACGCTATCAAGAACGGCGCAGGCGAGATAGACTATGTGGTGGACCTAGTGGCCATAAAGAGCGACGACTGGGCCTATGTGGAGGACGAGATGTATAGGATAACCTCCACCTGCCGGGAGCTTGGAGCGGACTGTAAGGTCATCTTCGAGACCTGCTATCTTACCGACGAAGAAAAGGAGCGCCTATGCGAGATAGCCTGCCGCGTGCACCCCACATTTATTAAGACCTCCACCGGCTTCGGAACCCCCGCGCCCGGGGCCCCGAACGGCGCGACTATAGAGGATATCCGGCTGATGAAGCGCTGCGTCGGCGATGAAGTGCTGATAAAGGCCTCCGGCGGCATACGCACAACTGAGCAGGCCCTCAATATGCTGGAGGCCGGCGCGTCGCGTATCGGCACGAGCAACGGGGTCGCCATTGTTGAGGGCTTTGTTGAATAAATAATCGCTGCATTATAGAGCTCCGGCACGGTCATAAAGACTGCGCCGGAGCTTAACTCTATCCTGACGTTACTTTTCCAAGCTCTCAAAATAGGCCCTATTATATGCCACCGCAGGGGAATCAGGCTGGAATATGGCGGCACGCTCATTATACGCCCTGGCCTCCTCCTGCCGCCCAAGCCTGCTATAGCAGACGCAGAGCTGTATACAGGGCAGGAAACCGTAGCACTCAGGCTGAACAAAGCCTCCCCTGCCGTCCCTGCGCTCACAAGCTAACGCCCGGCTGTACCAATACGCGGCCTGTTCCCAGAGTTGACGGTCAAAGAAGTGCCGGCCGATGTCGCAGCATATCTCCGCCCTGGGAACATCATATGCAAAGCTGGAAAACAGCGCCGTCAGCGCCCTATCCTCGCGGTTCAAGGCGTACCAGCAGTATGCGCATTGCCGGCAGGCCTCTATGTTGTTTTCCAGCCAGCCGCGTCCCTCCTCCAAAAATTTGCCAAATACCTCCAGAGCCTCCAGATAACGCCCATGATAATAAAGCTCCCGGCCGTAATAATACTGCTGGCGTGGGTCCAGGACCTCCCCCTCTTCCAGCATCTTCTCAAAAATCCGCAGATTCCTGTCCGGGTCAGAGGGCCGCAGTTTGCTGTGCGTTATGCCACAATCAGAGTAAATCACCTTCCCTCGCGTCTCAACTACCTCATGCACTTTCCCCTTCCAGACCATACCGGCTCCATTTTTTATAATGCGCTCCCTATAATATGAAAATGTGACCCTTCCATTGCTGTCAAATCCTGTGTAGTACGGCATCATGACTACATCTATATTACCGTCCAGGCTCTCTTTCAGCGCCGGGAATTTTTTGCGGTCCGGCTGTGCAATCACATCGTCCGCGTCCAGCCACATACAATAATCGCCGGAGGCATGAGAAAAAGCAAAGTTCCTCGCCGCCGCAAAATCCTCCCTCCATGCAAAATCAAAAAGCTTATCCGTAAAGCTTTTTGCTATCTCTTTTGTACGGTCCGTCGAGCCGGTATCTACAATAATGATCTCCTCCACCAGGTCTGCCGCCGAACTAAGACAGCGAGCCAATACGTCCTCTTCATCCCTAACTATCATACAAAGGCTTATAGTGCCCATTGTCCTCCCCCATTTCATAACAGTGAATAAATGCAGAAAAGCCTCCAAAAGATAGGAGGCTTTCCAGCACGGGAAAAGCGGTCTGTCAAGCCAACCTAACCGCTGTCAGCGAAGCGCCTGACCCGCCTTGCAAGACTACCACTGCGGCAACTCCTGACAACTGGAGTGTTAAAGTATCGCCTGCTGTCAGTGGAGTGATAACCGTGGCTTCATAGCTTACGGTGGCTACAGGTGAACGTACTGAACCCGGAATAGCCGTGCCGTTTCGGAGCACCTGAGACGTCATCGCTACAGCCACCGTGGGGTTCACATGATAAGTGATCAGGTAAGTCCCGGTCTGCGGCACAGTGAACACCGTGTTTGCACCGTTAGCGGTGAATCCGTCAAGGCTCTGGGCGTTTGGCAGCGGCACAGGCGTGCCGCCCAGGATCACTGTTAAGGTCTGCCCGGTGGTATTTGACGCGCTCATGGACGCCGCCGTAACAGCTTCCCCAGTGGGACCTGTGGGCCCTGTCGCCCCGGTGGCTCCCGCCGCGCCTGTCGGGC
>ERZ777305.1672-NODE-1672-length-23896-cov-17.253765_pt1 | contig 23896 bp, 13 predicted proteins | sample MGYA00374965_ERZ777305 | MGnify/ENA primary metagenome ERZ777305 (study PRJEB29328, sample SAMD00013331) | mouse gut metagenome | study: EMG produced TPA metagenomics assembly of the Metagenome analysis of fecal microbiota from mouse which was promoted... | reverse complement strand
CAAGGACTCGGTCAAAGTTAACCAAATCCTCCCGATTATGCAAGAGCACTTTGGGCAAAGTATGAATCTGGCACGCATAAAACTTAGAATGAAGAGTTTGCATACTCCTTTATATTTGCCTGGATGTGACCTTCGTAGTAGTTGGCAAGCATGGCGTAATGAGGCTCGTCGACTGTGGAGAAATAGTTGACAGCCTGCAGGATTAATGTGTCAGATTCCTCGTCAATCCAGTTTTTGTGCCTGGCTTGGGATAGGAGCAGGGCATGAAGGGCGCGTCGGCGGTCGCCTGATATGGCTGAGGGGTCGATTGACTGTAGCAGGGCGAGGGCGGATTCGGGCTTTTGCACCATGAGGGTTTCGGCTTTGGCAATGGCGTGGTCGGCGTGGTGGTTTGCACCGTTGCATGCGCCGAGCATGGCTGAAAGAAGGGTCAGCAGGGCGAAACGGAGGGTTGTGAATATGACGGTGCGTGATGACTGGCGTGACATTTACGTGTATATGGCAGATGGTGCGAGATTGAAGCCGGGGTGGCTTATGTTTGATATGTGCGTATGGGGATGTAAATGTACGAATAAATCCGCTTAATTGAAAAAGGACGGGATAAGATGCCGGGGAAGATCTTTGCATCGAGATGGAATGTATCTGTTTCCGGATAAAGCGGGGTTGTAGGCGCTGTGTGGCGTGTGTGGCGTAGTTGCAGTTTCGGCAGGGGTGAATGGAAATAAAAATAGGTCGTCATCACGACGACCTATTTCCTTTAAACCTTTATCTTAATCTAATACTATGAAAAACACACATGCAAAGGTGGTCATTAATTCCGACCTGTGCAAGAGATGGATGCCTATGTTAACAAATTTTGGCTAAATCGCTCGCATTTTTCACCAAAAATAGGTCAAAAAGCCTTCAAAACCCGTCTGGAAGCCGTAGAGACGGGATAGCATCCCGTCTCAAAATGTGAAATACCGGGGTGGAGATGCGGGGAGAAGAAGGGGTGGGATATGGTGATTGGATGTGGGGAGGGAATGGGGATGGCGGATGGGAATAAGGCAGGGTGGTGGCGACGGATGGTGGCAGATGGTGACGAGATAATGGTGGGAGGCGGGGTCAGGGTTTGCGGGCGGTGTAGATGGCGCAGGTGCCGAAGGTGAGGGGGAGGAGGCGGGGGGAGGTGAGGCCGGCGTGGCGCATCATGTCGAGCATGCGTTCGCCCTGGGGCATGGCGGCTATGGATTCGGGGAGGTAGGTGTAGGCGCGGGTGTCGGATGATACCAGGCGGCCAAGGGTAGGGATGATGCGCCGGGTGTAAAGGTTGTAGAGGGGGCGCACAACGGGGTTGGTGGGGACGGCCAGCTCGATTACGCAGAGGATGCCTCTGGGGCGTAGAACCCGTGCCATCTCGGCATAGCCTTGGTCGAGATGTTCGAAGTTGCGTACGCCGTAGGCAACCGTCACGGCGTCGAATGATGCGTCGGGGAATGGTAGGGCAAGGCAGTCGGCCTTGGTGAGTTCTATGCGGGGGGTGAGACCGGCCTGGTCTGTTTTCCGGCGTCCTATCCTGAGCATTTCCTCGGAAAGGTCGATGCCTGTGATGTGTGACGACGGGATTGCCCTTGCCAGCCTTATGGCGAGGTCGCCTGTGCCTGTGGCTACGTCGAGGATGCGTCGCGGGGATGTGGCTGCTACGAGTTTCACCGCACGTCGGCGCCAAAGTTTGTCGATGCCGAAGGTCATGGCGCGGTTCATGAAGTCGTAGGCGGGTGCTATGGAGTCGAACATCTCTTCGACCTGCTCGGTTTTGGGGCGCGAATTGTCGTAGGGCTTTATGGTTTCGGGGGTTGGCATGCTGTGAGGGTTGATGGTGCGTGGATGGCCCGTGGCAGTGGGTATTCTCTTAAAATTAACTTACCAAACGTTAAGGGTTGCTTTGGCGTTTGGTAAGTTAACTTAAATTGTGTTGCAAGTGGTGTGGCTGGTGGTCAGGCTTTGAGTTCTTCGAGGCAGGAGAGCACGTTTGCGGCGATGCGGTCGGCCAGGTGCTCTTCGGGGGCTTTCTTGAACCTGCGGCCTGTGATGTGTTCGTAAAGCTCGATATAGCGCTCGGAAACCTCGCGGCAGAATTCGTCGGTCATTTCGGGAACCTGCTCCCCTTCCTTGCCCATGAAACCGTGGTCGATGAGCCACTGGCGCACGAACTCTTTTGAGAGCTGGCGCTGGGGTTCACCTTTTTCAAAGCGCTCTTCGTAGCCTTCGGCATAGAAATAGCGTGAGGAGTCGGGGGTGTGGATTTCGTCGATGAGTATTACTTTGCCGTCGCGTTTGCCGAACTCGTATTTGGTGTCGACCAGGATAAGTCCCTTTTCGGCGGCCATTTCAGAGCCGCGTGCGAACAGGGCGCGGGTGTAGGCTTCCATCTGTGCGTAATCTTCCTCGCTCACCAGCCCTTGGGCGATGATTTCCTCACGCGAGATGTTCTCGTCGTGTCCTTCGGCGGCCTTTGTGGTGGGGGTGATGATGGGTTCGGGGAAACGCTGGTTTTCGCGCATCCCTTCGGGGAGGGTCACGCCGCAGAGGGTGCGGTTTCCGGCGGCGTATTCGCGCCATGCGCTACCTGTGAGGTATCCTCGGATAATCATTTCAACGGGGAAACCTTCGCAACGGTAGCCCACGGTGACCATGGGGTCGGGTGACGCCAGGCGCCAGTTGGGTACTATGTCGGAGGTGGCTTCCAGGAACTGTGCGGCAATCTGGTTGAGCACCTGTCCTTTGAAGGGGATGCCTTTGGGCAGGATTACGTCGAATGCCGAAATGCGGTCGGTTGCCACCATTACGAGGAGGTCGTTGCCTACGGAGTAGACGTCGCGCACTTTGCCGTGGTAAACGGCTGTCTGTCCCGGGAAATTGAAATCTGTCTTAGTGAGAGTTGCCATATGTTTGGATATGATATGATTGGTTATTGCTGTTGGTCGGGTGTGCCGGTTGCGGCATGTTCGTTGCGGGCTTTCGCTTTCGCCTGTTCCTGCTCGTCGAATTCCTGGTAGGCTTCGACGATGCGCTGCACCAGCTGGTGGCGCACGATGTCTTTTTTGCCGAATTCCACACGCCCTATGCCGGGGATGTCGTGCAGTATGCGCAGTGCCTGCACCAGGCCGGAGCACACCGAGCGCGGGAGGTCGATCTGGGTCACGTCGCCTGTGATAATCATTTTCGCATTCACCCCGAGGCGTGTGAGGAACATCTTTATCTGGTGGGTGGTGGTGTTCTGCGCCTCGTCGAGCACTATTACCGCATCGTTGAGGGTGCGCCCGCGCATGAAGGCCAGGGGTGCTATCTGTATTACCTTGGTCTCCATGTATTCCTTGAGTTTCATGGCTGGGACCATATCCTCGAGGGCGTCGTAGAGAGGTTGCAGATAGGGGTCGATTTTATCCTTCATGTCGCCCGGCAGGAACCCTAGTTTTTCGCCTGCTTCGACGGCTGGACGCGAAAGGATTATTTTTTTCACCTCGCGGTTTTTCAGAGCCTTTACGGCGAGGGCTATAGCGACATAGGTTTTGCCCGTCCCGGCGGGGCCGAGTGCGAAGGTGAGGTCGTTTTTCTGAAATGTACGCACCAAATTCTGCTGTGTAGGGGTGCGTGCCGAAATCGGTTTGCCGTTAACGCCGTAGATAATCACGTCGTCGGCGCGTGATTCGCGCGGGGTGTCGCCCTTTACGATGTCGAGTATCACATCCTCCGTCAGCTTGTTGTAGCTGGCGCAGTAAGCCTCGAGCTCTTTTATTTTTTTCTCGAATTCCGAGGTTTCGGCTTCGTCGCCGATTACCTTTATTACCGAGCCCCGGGCTGCCATCCGTAGTTTCGGGAAGAGGTTGCGGATAAGCTGCATGTTGGCATTGTTCACCCCGTAGAAGCTCACAGGGTCGGCGCTTTCGATGATTACGATTCGTTCAATCATTTCTATCTGTTAGATGTGGCAAAGTTACTTAAAAAATCCCATACTCCCCCGGTTTGTTCAAAAGATGATGCATGCAATCGTGGTATCAATAATCGCGATAAGGCCGATGCCTGCCAAAGATGCCAGGTGTTCCGCCCCTTGTTTCGTTTTCAGGAGGTAGATTATGACGTAGAGCGCGCATGCATCGATAATCCCGACAACCCACCACATCATAAAACGCGGGACTTCCGGCATGAGGATTCCGATGAAACATGCGATGTTGCATAGCGTCAGGAGTGACAGGATGAGGCGTTTGCCCGGTATGTATGCGTCGTTTAATGATTTCATATCTCAGACAATCTCTCTCTGGTTAACAATAATTAAAACATGGAAGGGACGCATGGGGTTCACCGAAATCGGATGTGCCACATGCGGCTGGAGTGAAAGAAAATGTGTAAATTTGGTTTTGATAATTACCGCACATCGATATGCTAAAGATACACAAGGCTTCGGCGGGGTCGGGTAAAACGTATTCTCTGACCCGGGAGTACCTCAAACTGCTTCTCGGCTACAAGAAAGGGGGGCGTTACCGGCTGCGTCCGCTGTCGGCCTACGGCTATCAGAAGCCGAAAGCCCATGGCGAGATTCTTGCCGTTACTTTCACCAACAAGGCTACCGAAGAGATGACCACGCGCATCATCAACGAGCTTGCAGCATTGGCCGATGCGTCCGGCCTGTGCAAAAGCCCGTATCTTGAGGAGTTCATGAATGAATTCGATACGGATGCCGTTACGTTGCGCAAACATGCAGGGCGGGCACTGGCTGACGTGCTTTATAATTTTTCGTGGTTCAGTGTCAGCACCATCGACTCGTTCTTCCAACGGGTGCTCAACACCTTTACCCGTGAGTTGGAGCTGCCTGCCAACCATAATGTGGAGATGGACGACAAGTATGCCCTGGCGATAGCCGTCGGGAAGATGCTTACATCAATCAATTACCGTCCGGCGGTGGCTGACGCCGACGAGCGGCGCCAACAGCGTTATCTGGAAGAGTGGCTGAGGCAGTATATGATGTCGATGGTGGCCGAGGGGAAGAGTTTCAACCTCCTGTCGCAAACCTCGTCGGTCAATGCCGGGCTGATTTCCGACCTCGGTCATTTCTTTACCGAAACCTATAAGCTTAACCGTGCGGTAATCGACGGGTATCTGTCTGACCCCGGACGTATCGTAAGGTTCGCGCAGGCACTCGCGCCCGGAGGGGTGATTGCCGGGGAGAAGGAGCGTGTGTGCGCATTATGCCGCCGGGCGGTCGATATGGCTGATGAGAGTGTGCTCAAAAACCTTGTGACACGTCTGACAGCCTATGCCGACGGGGATTTCTCAACTCTTCCGAGCGACACGTTCAAACGTGCCGCTGCCGATTCCGACGCATGCTTCAAGAAAAAGGCCGACCCGTCGCCCGGACTACGCCGGGTTATGGAGGAGGCTTTGCGGGGCGCGTTGGAATATGTCGGGCGTTCGCAGCTGTTTTCCTACCTCTACAGCCGCGTGTTCCAGCTGGGGCTTTTCGGCCAGATGCACCGTTATCTTGACGAATACAGGCGCCAGACCGACTCGCTCCTGCTTTCGGACACCAACGACCTTTTGCGCCGCATCATCAACGAGGATGAGACCCCGTTTATCTACGAGCGGATGGGCACCACCATACGCCATTACCTTATCGACGAGTTCCAGGACACGTCGCAGATGCAGTGGGAAAACCTTAAACCGCTTGTTCTTGAAAGCCTGAGCCGTGGCAACGACAATCTGATTATCGGTGATGAGAAACAATGCATCTACCGATTCCGAAACTCCGACCCGGAACTGCTGGGGAACCGTGTGGAGCGGCTGGTGAGGGGGCGTTTCCCGGATGCGGTGTCGATGCACGGGAACAATGTCGCTGAAAACTGCAACTGGCGCAGCTCGGCCGATGTGGTGCGGTTCAACAACACGGTTTTCAATGCCATGGCCGGATTGCTTGACGGGAATGCGGCTGTGAAGACAATTGCAGGCACTTATGCCGGGCTTGTGCAGCAAATCCCCCCGAAGCATGCCGGTTTCAAGGGGTATGTGAAGATTCTTTTTGCCCCTGATGACGCTGCCGCCACCGATGATGAAGAGGACGGGGGGACTGCCGGCCAGCTGGAGCTTATGACCGACGAGATTTCGCGTCAGCTCGCAGCCGGTTACCGTCCGAGGGATATAGCAGTGCTGGTGAGGAAAAAGAGCCAGGGGAAAGCCGTTATAACGCATCTGATGGATGTTATGGACAACGACCCGCAGTGGCGTCACGGCACCATCCCCGTGGTATCGGCCGATTCTATGGAAATCAGCATCTCGCCTGCCGTCAGGATGATTGTGAACGTGCTGAGGCTCACCACCCAGCCCATGCTGGTCACGCAACCCGGCGGGGAGGTCGATGGCGAAGGAAGGCCGGTCAATGTGATCAATCCTGCCTACCGCCGTTACAGGCTTCTGCACCGCTTCGAGCTATGCCGTTTCGACACGGTGGAAGCCGTTGACGAGCAGGGGAACCCGGTTGTAGACGACGAAGGGCGCGTGGTTATGCGGCGCCTTACCGACCAGGAGGCATTGGCCAAGGCCGTGGCCGCGACATCCGTGCCGTTTGACGAGACGCCTGAATGTATCCAGGGTGAAATCGATGCCGAAATACGGCGCCTTTCGGAAATGGAAAGCCCGACGTTGCTGGCAATGACCGAGCGTATTATAGGGCGTTTCCTCACCCCCGACGCCCGTAGGCGTGAAAACGTGTTTATAACCGCGTTCCAGGATTTGGTGCTTGATTTTTCGGAACGAGGCGAGGGGAATGTCAATGCCTTCCTGCAATGGTGGGACCGCACAGGGGCGTTTACAAACGTTGCCGCCCCTGACGGGCTTGACGCAATCAACGTGCTGACGATTCATAAAGCCAAGGGGTTGGAGTATGAGTGCGTGCACCTGCCATATTTTTCCGAACCTATGGTGAAATATCACACCAGTTATGTGAAAAGCATATCGTGGTATCATATCGACCCGGAGGCTCTTCCTGGAATCGACCCGGAGTGTGTGCCGCCGTTGATGCCGCTGCCCAACAGGGCTTCCAACAAGAATATGCCCGCCTTGAAGGCCGATGCCGAAAAATGGGAGACCGAGCAGAAAACGGATGCCCTGAATGTGGCATATGTGGCGTTTACACGTGCTGTGAGCGAGCTGTGTGTCTATGTCGATAAAACCGGCGGCCGCAGGAAGGAGGGTTCTGCCACGAAGGGGGAGCCGGTGCCTTCGGTAGGAGAATATCTGAAACTTGCCATAAAGGCTGTGACTCCGGGGTATCTTGCTTCGGAGGCCGTGCCTGGAGGTGCGCGTGAGTGGATGGTGCCATTGTCGCCATGTCTGCGCGATGTTGATGGGGGAGGGGCGGAATTCATAATGGGTGAACCGACGGTTCCTCGACGGGAGCCTGCCGACGAGGCCGGGGCGCCCGGCGGGAAGAGTGTTGACGACGGAATAAGCCTCCCTGCAACGTATGAGGTTAACGACCGTTCGGAAATATGCGCCACGATGGATTTCGAGGATACCACCGATTTCGATTTCGCTAACGACCGCCATCGCGGCACGTTTCTGCACGGGGTGCTGGGGCGGGTCAACCATCTGTCAGACCTGGATTTGGCATTGGAGCGTCAGGCTTACCGTTACAGACTGTCGGAGGATGATACCGCCGAATGCCGCCGTTTGCTGGCCGGGGCGTTGGCCGACCCTAGGGTGCGCCCGTGGTTCGAAGGTTTCCGGCGTGCCGTCAACGAGCGTCCTTTAACGGGGCCTCAGAGCCTCCGGCGTCCCGACAGGGTGGTTTGGCTGGCCGACGGCACGATAGCCGTTATCGACTATAAATTCGGCGCGCATAACCTGGCGGCATATCGTGAGCAGGTACGCGATTATGTGAGTCTGTTGGCAGATGCGGGTCACAAAGGGGCGCAGGGATTTCTGTGGTTCCCGCTCAAAGGGGAAATAGTGAGGGTTGTGTAACCGTGAAGCCGTTGCACAACCTTCTGTTGTTGATTGTTTAAACCTATTGAATTTGAATTGGATATGGATGACGAAAGATATATGCGGATGGCTTTGGCAGAAGCCGGAAAGGCCGCACGCGCCGGGGAAATCCCGGTAGGGGCTGTAATTGTGTGCAAAGGGCGCGTCGTAGGCCGTGGACATAACCTCACCGAGGCGCTCAACGATGTAACCGCCCATGCCGAGATGCAGGCCATAACGGCGGCGGCTGAAACCCTCGGGGGCAAGTACCTTGCCGAGTGCACTCTGTATGTCACGGTAGAACCGTGCCTGATGTGTGCCGGGGCAATCGGGTGGGCGCAGATCCAGCGCATCGTGATAGGCGCACCCGACGAAAAGCGCGGATATTCTGTCATGGTGTCACGCAAGCCGTTCCACCCCAAAGCCGTTGTTACCGAGGGTGTGCTGCGTGAGGAATGTGCGTCGTTGATGCGTGATTTCTTTGTTGCGAGGCGGCGCATGTCTTGTTAAAATGAAAAAGATGATAATATTTTAATAAATATTTGTAAAATTGCAAAAAACGCGCTAAATTCGTTGCTCGAATAATACCATGATGCGATTTTTCCAAAGTATTCGCGCACTATGATTGAAAAACCATGTTTTTCAACACGACCTATGTAATCATTTCCGGGCTGTTACACCTAGATGTTTCGGCTACCTTTAAGAAATCAAACAATAATAATAACATATCATCAAACCTAAATGAGTTATCTTAAATTTGATAAGAACCTGATGATTAACCTGGAGCAATCGTTGCCAAAAGAGATGCTCCGCACTAATCAGGCAGGTGCTTATCATTGCACATCAATCGTTGGCTGCAATACGCGCAAGCAACATGGTCTGCTTGTGGTGCCTATCGGGGATGAGGAGTACAAGCCCCATGTGTTGCTTTCGACGCTCGACGAGACGGTGATTCAGCATGGTGCCCAGTTCAACCTCGGGTTACACCGTTACCAGGGGGGCGTCTACAGTCCCAACGGGCACAAGTATATCCGCGAGTTCGATTGCGAAAGCGTGCCGCGCACAACCTACCGTGTGGGTGGTGTAATCCTCACAAAGGAGAAAATCTTTATCTCAAAGGAGAACCGTCTGCTCATCCGTTACACCCTTGTGGAGGCTCACTCCCCCACAACGCTGCAATTCCGCCCGTTCCTGGCATTCCGTGAGAGCAACGCGCTATGCATTGCCAACGACCGCCTGAACACCGGGTGCGTGCCGGTTCAGAACGGTGTGGCATGCTGCCTTTATGAGGGGTATCCCACGCTCTATATGCAGCTTACACGCAAGCCGGAATGGGTCGGCGAGCCGAACTGGTATAAAAATATCGAATATGTGAAGGATTTGGAGCGCGGCGTGCCTTACACCGAGGATCTGTGGGTTCCCGGCTATTTCTCCGTAAACATAAAGAAAGGGGAGTCGATTATCTTCTCGGCCGGGCTTTCGGAAGTGAACACCCGGACGCTGCACAAGCTCTATGAGAACGAAATCGCCTCGCGCACATGCCGCACCAGCTTTTTCAACTGCCTCAAAAATGCTGCCAAACAGCTTTATCTGAAGAAGGATAACCATGAATACATGTTGTCGGGCTATCCCTGGGGGACCATCCTGGCACGCAACACCTTCATGTCGTTGCCGGGCAATACCATAGCCATCGACCATCGCGGTGATTTCGAGGAAATTATGGCTACTGCCATCCTGACCCTGAGCCGATTTATGGCCGACGGGCACATTTCGCGCACTATCCATGGAATCGACCTTCCCGACATCCCCGGGTGGGCTGTGTGGGCAATCCAGCAGTATGCCCGGAATTATGGCAAGGATGCCGCTGCAGAGCGCTACCTCCAGATTGTGACAGATATGCTCGATTTCGTGCTTTCCGGCGCACATCCGCGCCTGAAGGTAGAGGATAACGGCCTTGTATCGACCGACGGCACCCTCCAGCCTGCATCGTGGATGAACTCCGTGTGGGAGGGGCGCCCAGTGATACCACGCACCGGGTTGCTGGTGGAAATCAATGCGTTGTGGTATAACGCATTGATGTTTGCCGCTGACCTTGCCGAGGGTAACGAAGCCTTGGCCGGTCGCCGTGAAGCCTGGCTTGCCGCTGCCGAAAAGATGCGTCAGCCGTTCATCGACACCTTCCTGAATGATTACGGCTATCTGTATGACTACGTAAACGGCAATTATGCCGACCCGTCGGTGCGTCCGAGCATGGCTATCGCCATAGGGCTTGATTACTCGCCGCTCGACCGCCGCCAGCGCAAAGGAGTGTTGGACGTTGTTACACGCGAGCTGCTGACCCCGAAAGGATTGCGCACGCTGTCGCCCAAGAGCTACGGTTACCGCCCGTTCTATCTCGGTTCCCCTTACGAACGCGAGCAGGCCATGCATAACGGCCCTGCACGCCCGTGGCTTATCGGTTTTTATGCCGATGCCTATCTGCGTGTGTTCGGCCGCAGCGGTGTGAGCTACATCGACCGCATGCTCATCGGTTTCGAAGAGGAGATGTCGCAGGGATGTATCGGTTCGTTATCGCAGCTTTACGACGGGAACCCCCCGTTCTCGGGCCGTGGCGCGATTTCGCATGCATCAAATATCGCCGAAGTGCTCCGCACTATCCGTACTTTAAAACGATTCGATTCCTGACAACATGAAAGCACTAATGTTCGGGTGGGAATTCCCGCCCCATATCCTCGGCGGACTGGGTACCGCCAGCTACGGCCTGACCAAAGGCATGTGGGAGTGTGGCGACATGGACATCACTTTTGTGATTCCAAAGCCTTACGGCGATGAAGAGAGAGGGTTCGCCCAGATTGTGGGCGCTTCGCAGGTGCCTGTGGCATGGCGCGATGTCGACCGTGACTATGTTGAAAGCCGCATAGGCAAGCTGATGGATCCCGACCTTTATTTCCGTCTGCGCGACAATATATATGCCGATTTCAATTATATGCGCACCAACGACCTCGGGTGCATAGAGTTTTCGGGGCGCTATCCCGACAACCTCCTGGAGGAAATCAACAATTACTCGATTATGGCGGGTGTTGTGGCTCGCACAATCCCCTGCGACGTAATCCATTCCCATGACTGGCTTACTTATCCGGCAGGCATCCATGCCAAGCAGGTGACAGGGAAGCCGCTTGTTATTCACGTGCATGCCACCGATTATGACCGCTCGCGCGGCAATGTGAACCCAACGGTGTTCGGCATCGAACGTGACGGGATGATGCATGCCGACCATATCATAACCGTCAGCAACCTTACGCGTCAAACCGTTATCGAAAAATACGGCATCGACCCTGCCAAAGTGACCACTGTGCACAATGCCGTGATTCCCTTGAGCCAGGAGCTGCTTGATGTGCAGGTTAACAAGCCTAAGGAAAAGATTGTGACCTTCCTGGGGCGTATAACCATGCAGAAAGGGCCTGAATATTTCGTTGAAGCCGCTGCCAAGGTGCTAAAGCTTGACCATAACGTGCGTTTCGTCATGGCCGGTTCAGGCGACATGATGGATAAGATGATCAACCTTGCCGCCGAGCGCGGCATCGCCGACAGGTTCCATTTCCCCGGATTCCAGAAAGGAAAGCAGGTTTATGAGATGCTCAAGGCTTCGGATGTGTATATCATGCCTTCAGTTTCAGAGCCTTTCGGAATCTCGCCGCTGGAAGCCATGCAGATGGGTGTCCCGTCGATTATCTCCAAGCAGAGCGGTTGTGCCGAAATCCTTACCAATGTAATCAAAACGGATTATTGGGATATCGACGCCATGGCTGATGCCATATATTCGATTATATCCTATCCGGCCATGTATAACCAGCTCAGGGAGGACGGCCTGGCGGAAGTGAACCAGATTACGTGGGACAAAGCCGGGCGCAAGGTTATCGACATATACCGCAAGGTGCTCGGATGGTGACCGGGCGGAAAATTGCATGACAATCTCTGAAACCGTGACCTGCATAAGGAGGGAACTCCCCCCTTGCAATGAAAACTTAAAATCGAAAATCAAACTAAAACAAGATATGAAAGCTGTCTGCTTCTATTTTCAGATTCATCAGCCGTTTCGCCTGAAACGTTACCGTTTCTTTGATATAGGCAACGACCACTATTACTATGATGATTTCGCCAACGACGACATTATCACACGTATAGCCCACCGCAGCTATATCCCAGCCGCCCAAAGCCTCTTGAAGATGATTGAGGACACCAAGGGTGCATTCCGTTGCGCCATCTCGATTACCGGTGTGGCACTGGAGCAATGCGAGCAATATGTGCCAGAGTTCGTCGACCTTTTGAAAAAGCTTGCCGATACGGGAAAGGTAGAGTTCCTTGCCGAGACTTACGATCACTCGCTGGCCTCGCTTATCGACCCTGAGGAATTTGCCATACAGGTGAAACTGCATTCCGATAAAATACAGGAGCTTTTCGGTGTCAAACCGAAAGTGTTCCGTAATGCAGAGCTGATTTATTCCGACGAACTTGCCCCGCAAATCCAGGCTATGGGTTTCAAGGGGTGCATAACCGAGGGAGCAAAGCATATTCTTGGATGGAAATCGCCTAATTATGTCTATTCTGCGGTTTCTGCCCCGAAAATGAAGCTCCTTCTTAAGAACGACAAGCTTTCGGACGATATAGCAGTGCGTTTCTCGAACACAGCCTGGAACGAGTATCCCCTGACTGCCGACAAGTTCATCGGCTGGATTGCCGATACACCTCAGGAGGAGCAGATTTTCAACCTGTTCATGAACCTGGAGACATTTGGCGAATTCCAGACCCGCGACACCGGCATATTCCAGTTCCTGGAAGCATTACCCCGTTTCGCTGCCGACCGGGGAGTGGAGTTCATCACCCCCTCGGAGGCTGTTAAAACCTTGAAGCCTGTTGCAGAATTATCGGTTGTGCATCCGATTTCATGGGCTGACGAAGCCCGCGACACTTCGGCATGGCTTGGCAACAAATTGCAGAATGAGGCATTTAACAAGCTTTATGCGGTTGCAGAGCGTGTGCGGTTGAGCGATAACCGCCAGCTCAAACAGGACTGGGGACGCTTGCAGGCTTCCGACCATTTGTTCTATATGTCGACCAAGCATATGGCCGACGGGGCCACACATTCGATGTTCAGCCCGTATGAAACCCCCTATCAGGCGTTCACGAACTATATGAACGTGCTTTCGGATTTCATTGTGCGTGTCGAGGAGCAGTATCCTATGTCGATTGAGAACGAGGAATTGAATTCACTGCTGACCACCATACGTAACCAGGCGCGCGAAATTGAGACATTGAACAAGGAAATCGAGACCTACCGCCTTAATGAGGCGCATCTTAACGAGGAACACCGCTTGCGTGAGGCTGCTGCTCCCGAAGCGAAACCTGAGAAAGCTGCCGAACCTGCCAAACGTTGCCGCAAGGCAAAAACCGCCAAGGTTGAAGAGGCTGATGCCCCGAAGCCCAAACGCACACGCAAGGCCAAGGAAGCGTAAGATGCTAAGAGTGTCATAAGGCTGCGAATAGTGCGTCATGACACATGCATATACGGCAAGGCCGCGATGCATTTTGCATCGCGGCCTTGCCGTATATGCATGTGTGGGTCAGGTGAATGGCGTAGGTGGGAAGTTGTCGGCAACCGGCGGGTTTTCCGTGGATGTGGAATCGGCAGGATTGGAGGTGTGGTTGAGCAGGTAATCGCGTGGGGTCACACCGAACTGACGTTTGAAAAGATTCGAAAAATGGCTTTGTGTACCGAAGCCGGTCATATCGGAGATTTCACCTATGGTGTATTCGCGGGTAAGGAGCAATTGGGCGGCGCGGTTGAGGCGGCAAACACGCAACAAGTCGTTGGGAGTAACCCCTGTAAGGGCTTTGATTTTCCGATAGAAGTTGGTGCGCGAGAATCCGAGTTCGCGTCCGAGCAGGTTTACATTAAGCTCGGAATTGCCTATATTTTCGTTGATATACGCATATAACCTCGTAAGGAACTTGCGGTCGAGGGGTGCCATTTCGTCGGCCGACGGGGTTTCGGCCGTTCCCGCTGTCTGAACCACCTGGTGCTTCTGCCGCTCCAGTTTGGCAAGGATCGAATTTACTGCCGAGTGAAGCACTTCGGGGTTGAAGGGCTTTTCCATATAAAGGTCGGCACCGGTGTCGTAACCTTTGATTTTATCCTCGTCGCGTGATTTGGCTGTAAGCAGCACAACGGGTATATGGCATGTGGCAGGTTCGTTTTTGATTCGAGAAAGCATTTCGTAGCCAGTCATCAGCGGCATCATGACGTCGCTTATGATGACATCGGGCAGTTCCTCCATGGCCTTCTGTATGCCGGTATGGCCGTCGGCAGCGATTGTCACGTCGGCCTCTGAGGCAAACACCGATGCTATGAAATCGGCCATTTCCGCCTTATCCTCTACCACTAGTAGTTTATGGCGAGCCGGTTCGGCTTCCGCTGCCGGTTCGGGTTCCTCTTCATGCGTTTCAGGAGCGGAGGCGGTTTCAGACGCTTCGTCGGCAGGTTCGGCCGGGATGCTGCCTGTGGATGGTGCAGGTGTGCGAGGTTCGGTTATTACGGTCGGAAGTGCTTCGTGGTCGGTCGGTTGCGTGGTCTGGGCGTCGGGATTGTCGGGTGCCCATTCTTTTTCATTATAGACAGATGGTTCTACCGGTATGTCGACAATGAATGTGGTGCCTTTCACTGCGTTGGGGCGGTAGGTGATTGCCCCGTGGTGTTTTACCACAAGGTGTTTCACGAAGTTAAGCCCGATTCCGAATCCACCTTCCTTGCGGTTGGAGAACGGGTTGAAGAAACGTTTGAACCGTGTGAATATGGATCTGCGTTCCTCAGCGGGAATGCCGACCCCATCGTCGATGACCTGTATTTCCATGTAGGTTCCGAGCGATGTGTCGGGGGCACCTTCGGGGTGGTCGGAAATCTCAAGCCGCACGGTTATGTGCCCTTTCGGGGGCGTGTATTTTACTGCGTTGAAGAGCAGGTTGTTGATAATTTTTTCCAGTTTGTCGGAATCATATACCGCCTTTATCGACTGGTGTGAGGAGATGAATTTGACCTGGAGGTCTTTTTCGGCTGCATAGATGTTGTATAGGCGTATGATGTTGTCAATCTGTGTCACAGGGTCGTGCCATTGCACCTGCAATGGCAGGGATTCCCCCTGGATTGTGCGGAACTTCAGTATCTGCGTTGTGAGGGTGAGCAGGCGGTCGACGTTTTTGTCGATATATTCCAACGAGTTTTCCACTTCCTGCGGGGGCATTGAGCGGTAGTGTTTACGCAGGAATTTTACAGGTGCGTAAATCAGTGTTATGGGCGTGCGGAGTTCGTGGGATATGTTGTTGAAGAAATTGAGTTTCCTCTGCGACATCAGCCTTTCGTCTTCCATCTGCTTTTCAGCGAGTGTCAGCCGTTCTTTTTCAAGCCGCAGACGGATATATAACTGCGTGAGCATCAGGATGAGCAGTAGCAGGAACAGTGCATAGCCGATTTTGGCTAGCGGGTGCAGCCATGGGGCTTCCGCCACGCTGACTTCGAGCAGTTCGGTTGCCTCGCTCCATGTGTCGTTATCCTTTACCTTGACCAGGAATCTGTATTTGCCGGCCGGGAGGTTGGAGTAGATGGCGTGGTTGTATTCGCCGGGAAACATCCACATTTTATCGAAACCTTCGAGCATATAGGCATATTCCATCCTGGCATCGTAGTTAAGGCCGGTAAATCCGATGCTCAGGGCATTATTGTCGTAGTCGAGGTCGAGCCGTTTCAGGAAGGGGAGGTCGGTGGTTGCAAGGGTGTCGTCGGCATCGGGTTTGCGGTTGAGGGTGTTGAGTTCTGTCAGGTAGATGGGTATATTGCGCCTGATTCCGTCAACATTGGCGGGTATCACCTGCTGTATGCCGTAGTTACCGCCGAAATAGATGTTTCCTTCGCTGTCGGTGAAAGAACATTTTTCGTGATATTGGTTGCCTGTGATGCCGTCGTGTTTGAGGTATGTGTTGATGCGGGCTGTATTGGGGTCGATACGGTATATGCCGTAGGATGAGCAGCACCATATGTTTCCTTCGGCATCTTCGCGTATGGCAAGGATGTCGTGGCTTCGGAAATCGGTGAAGTGTCGCAGACGGCGCGACTGCGGGTCATAGGCTATCAGCCCGTTATCGTATGTGCCTATCCACAGGTGGCCGTTCCTGGCGCGGTAGACATCGATAGCCGTATCCCATTGCGATTGGTTGTGCGGGTTGAGGGCTGTTGCCGTAAGGTTTTCGAGGTCGATTAGGTAGATATTCTCAAGGTATGATGCCGCCAGCATCGTTTTGTCGTTATACGGCAGGAGGCGGGTTATGTTGCTTTGGGAAAAGAGTGGTGACGCTTCGGGTGATACATCCGTAAGGTCGGGATTGAAAATCCTTATCCCCCCGTCGGACGAGCCTACCCACACCCGGTTTTGGGCATCTTCGGCGATGGTGACCACATTGCCTATGCGTGGGAAAGTTTTCAGATTGTGCAGGAACGGGCCTTCTGACAGGGAGCAGACAAACAGGCCGTTATCCATGCCTACCCACAGGCGTCCTTGCGAGTCGATAAACAGTTCCTGCACGAATTTGGTGGGGAATTCGTTCATCCATGGGTAGGCGGCGGGCGAGAAATAAGTCAGTGAAGTGTCGGCCGGATTGTACATTGCCAGGCCCCGGTAGCGTGTACCGATCCAGAACCGTCCTCGGTTGTCGCCTTCGATACGTGTCACGAAATGACCCCGGAAGGCGTCAATCATTTTGTGGTCGGAGTTGAACACGTCGTCGCGTGCCGCTATGCGGAACACCCCTTTGTCGAATGTCCCGAACCACAGGTTGCTTTCGCTGTCGAGGAATGCGGCAGTTATGTCGACAGAGGGTATTTTCGTGAAGTTGAATTTGCCTGTTACCGAGAGTATTCGGCCGTTGGATTTGTCGAAAAGCTGCGGGCCGTGGCCGCGTGTTCCAATCAGGAGTTTGTCGGTGTGCTGCAGCGGCAGCAGGGTGTTTATAGGGGTGTTTGCCAAAGGTTCCGCCCCGGGCATAGGTGTAATCTGTGATGTGGCCGGGTCGAAACGCAGGATGCCTCTTTGCGAGCCTAGAAGGATGAACCCGCCGTCGGTCAGCATTGCCGATACGGCGTTTCCGGGCGGGAGGGCTACGCGGCGGTTCACATTCAGACGGTTGTCGAGGCACAGTAGTTCGTCGCCTGATGCGAGCCATAAATGGCCGTCGGGGGCAATGGCGGCAGCCTGTATGTCGCGCCTGTCGAAATTCACTTTCGGGATGAGCTGGTGGTGTTCGGCATCGATTTCGTAAAGCCCGTTGTAACCATAGGTGTAGAGCGAGCCGTTAAAGAGGACGAAGCCGCAGTAATAGCCTTCGGAGTGTTTTTTCTCTGACTTTATGGTGTAGCGCACGAATGCGTTGGAGTGGGCGGCTTTCGAGGCAAGGCCGCGGGCGGTGGCTATCCACAATGTGCCGTTGCGGTAGAGCAGTGCCGTGACGTTGTTTGACGGGATGGTTGCGGAATCGGCTTTGTCGGACGAGAAAATATCGTAGGCATTGCCTTTGTCGCGACACAACCCGTTGGCCGTGCCGACCCATATGTATCCGAGGCTGTCCTGGGCAAGGGCGTTGACATGGAGGTTTGGAAGGTCGGCACGCGATGTGTAGACCTTCCGCTGGCTTTTTGCGGCGGCGTCAGTGTTCGCAAATGCTGTCAGGGTCAGGGCTAACAGGAAATATAAGTTTAGCATCGGTGCCCGTCGGGAGCGGCACAATCCGTTTTTTGCCATTTGTGATTAAGGTGGTGTTAGAGGTTTTCTGTAACCTGTTTGAACTTTGTTTGTGAGGATGAACAGTTTCTTATAGAACGAATTTACACAAAAATATATATACGGCGTAGTATCTTCGGGGCGCTATCGGGGCATTTGGAACAAAAACGCGAAACTTTGGAACAAATGGAGCATGGGTGCGAGGGGCTTCGGGCGGTTGCAAAATTATTGGAAAAAACGAGACAGTCGTTTGAATGGAATGTGGTTAAACTTGCACTGTAAAATAACGACAATCAATATCACTCCTTGATTTATGACCATGACCACGCTTAAATCCCCGCTGATGCGCTGCTTTGCCGGCGCGGTGCTGCTGACTTTGGCTGCTGGCGCTCATGCCGAAATCCGCGAGACCCCTTTGGCACCGGTGCGGATTGTGTGGATGTCGGATACCACCGGCACCGATATAAGTAATGCCGAGTCGTTGCTGAAGCCTTTTTCCGGGCAGATAAGTGTAAACGATGCCGCCAACGGTGCCAGGCTTCGTTCCAGGCCGGGGCGCACAGCCTCGTTGCTTCTTGATTTCGGCAAGGAAATATACGGTGGCCTGAAGCTTTATGGCGGGATGCCTCAGTCGAAAGCGTCGAAATGCTTCCGTGTGTGCCTGGGCGAATCGGTTACCGAGGCAATGAGCAGTGTCGACATCGATGATAACCCGCAAAATCCCACTAATGAGCATTCTTTGCGCGATTTCATTGTGAATGTACCCTGGCTCGGCAGTGTGGAATGCGGCAAAAGCGGATTCCGCTTCGCTCGCATCGACCTGCTTGATACCGATGAGCCTTTCGATTTGCGCTATGTCGAGGCCCGGTCGTTTTTGCGCGACGACCCCGAAGTGGGGAGTTTCGAATGCTCCGACAGCCGTTTGAACGACATTTGGGAAACCGGCGCCTATACGGTAAAACTCAATATGCAGGATTATGTGTGGGATGGGATAAAGCGCGACCGCCTGGTGTGGCTCGGTGATATGCATCCCGAGGTAATGACCATTGCCTCTGTGTGGGGTGAGATGCCTGTGGTGCATAAAACTCTCGATTATGCCGTTGCCGACACCCCTCTGCCCGGATGGATGAACGGCATGTGCAGCTATTCCCTCTGGTGGCTTATAATCCAGCGTGACCTGTATCTGTATCAAGGGAATCTGGATTATCTTAAAAGCCAGCGGGATTACATCCGCGGGCTTGTGGGCCAGATTGATGCAGATGTTGACAAGGATGGGCGCGAACGTCTTGACGGCCAGCGGTTCCTTGACTGGCCTACTTCGGAAAACCCTGCGGTGATAGGTGCGGGGTTGCAGTCGATGACTTATATGGCCATGCGTGCCGCCGCCGATATTGCGACCTATCTTGGTGACGCCGATATGCTTGCCTGTGCCGAAGGGTGCCTCAGGCGTATGGATAAAGTAAAAATAAAGACCCACAACAGCAAGCAGGCCGCCGCGCTTGGCATCATTGCCGGCCGTAGCGGCAATGCAGGTGCCGATGTCGACGTTATCAAGAAGGGTGGTGCCAACGGCTTCTCTACTTTCTATGGCTACTATATGCTTGAGGCTCTTGCCGCTACCGGCCATAAGGATGAGGCAATAAAGCTAATCTCGGATTATTGGGGTGCTATGCTTGACCTGGGTGCTACCACTTTTTGGGAAGATTTGAAATATTCGGATGTGGCTAACGCCGCGCCTATCGACAACTTTGTTCCCGCGCACAAGTATGACATACATGCAGGCGGTGGTGCATATTGTTATAAGGGTCTGCGTCTGAGCCTGTGTCACGGGTGGGCATCAGGCCCTACAGCCTGGTTGTCGCGTCATGTGCTGGGCGTGCGTCCGTTGGAGCCCGGATGTGCCACTATCGAAATCAATCCTTATCTCGGTGATTTGGAATGGGCCAAAGGTTCTTTCCCCACCCCTAACGGCCCTGTAAACATCGAGATTACCCGTCAGGCTGACGGAAGCCCGTTGTGCCATGTAAAAGCCCCTCGCGGCATAAAGGTTGTAAACCGTGCCGACGGCGATGTCATGACATACGAACCTAATCCTTGAATCCTGATTACCGACATATTCTCGTTGTCCGCTGAAATATCAATATCGCACGTCAGCGTTCGGATTTGCCGATAGTGCCGATGTGCCAGGCCGACGCCTTCCTCAGTCCAAAATTCAGTATTATAATTCAGTATATCGACGATAGGACGCGGCAATGAGATGGTGTTTTTATGGAAACGGATAGGTTTTGCAAACGGTAGAGACGGGATAGCATCCCGTCTCGCAACAGCCGTTGACAGCCTTGATTTAGCGGATGTCATGGGACGGGACTGGATGCCGTAATGCCGGGTTTGTAAAAGATAGTGTTTTTGCGATACGTTTTTGATGAGACGTTTTTTGTGAGACGTTTTTTGTGAGACGGGATGCTATCCCGTCTCTACGGGGAGGGGGTAATGGGAACTTTATGGAAAAAGAAAAACTGAAACAAGATATGAAAAGTTACATCACAGCCGCAGCTTTACTGGTAATGAGCCTTCCTGCGGTAGCTAAAACGGGTTCTGACCCGGCAATGGATAAGTTTATCGACGACCTTATGGGGCGTATGACCCTTAAGGAACGTATCGGGCAGCTCAATCTCGGAGGTGTCGGTTCTCCCAAAGTAGTAGGGAGCGCCAAAGGGCTTGATGTGGCTATCAGGGAGGGGCTTGTAAGCTCTATCGGAGGCTTTGACCCTAAGGCGGCGGAGGATGCACAGCGTTTCGCCGAGGATAATATGCGGGTTTTTATTCCGATGATAACGGGGTTGGATGTTGTTCACGGGTATTACACCACGTTCCCAATCCCCTTGGGTTCGTCAAGTTCGTGGAACCTTCCGTTACTTGAGGAAAGCGCCCGTGTAGCAGCCCGTGAGGCTACGGCATTCGGCATCAACTGGACTTTCGCCCCGATGGTCGATATAAGCCGTGACCCACGTTGGGGACGTGTGGCCGAGGGTGCAGGTGAGGACCCCTATCTGGGTTCGCTTGTGGCAGCCACTATGGTTAAAGGTTATCAGGGGGATAACCTTGCCGATGAAGAAACCATCATGGCTTGCACAAAGCATCTTGTGCTTTATGGTGCCACTGAGGCCGGACGCGATTATAACACCGTGTCGATGGATGATGTTACTGCCTATAATTATTTCCTCCCTACATATAAGGCGGCGTTTGATGCCGGTGCCGGATCGGGAATGACATCGTTCAATGTGGTGAACGGAGTGCCTACCACAGGTAACCGCAAGGTAATGACGGAATTGCTGCGCGACAAGTGGGGCTTTGACGGGTTTATCGTGTCGGATGCCAACGCTATCGCCGAAATGATAGAGCATGGTGTAGGCGATGCCCAGACGGTGGCCGAGATGGCGCTGAAGGCCGGGACGGATATGGATATGAGTGCCAGCCTCTATGTTGCATGTCTGGAGAAATCGGTTGCCGAAGGGCGTGTAAGCGAGGAGGATATCAATCAGGCTTGCCGCCGTGTGCTTGAAGCCAAGTACAAACTCGGACTGCTTGAAAATCCGTGGCTCTATTATACTAATAAGGATAAACGTAAGGAAACAGTGCTCTCGCCTGAAAACCTTGATGTTGCCCGCAGGCTGGCCCGTGAGTCGATTGTGTTGCTTAAGAACAGCGACAAGACCCTGCCGTTGAAGCCTGTAAAGAAAATCGCGGTGGTCGGCCCCATGGGTCAGGAACGTTCGGAATTGCTTGGCACATGGAGTTACGGGATGTCGGCCGACACAATGAGCACGATTGTCGAGGCACTTGCCCGTGAAGTTGGACCCGGCACAGAGGTTGTCTATTCCCAGGGCTCGAACTGGACTGAGGAACCGTTTATATATAAGGCCGGAGGAAAACATCCTTCCGATTCGCTGCTGATGCAGGCTGTGAAGGATGTTGCCGATGCCGACGTGATTATCGCTACTGTAGGGGAACCTGCCGTGTGGAGCGGAGAGGCTCATAACCTGACTGACATCGGGCTTCAGGATGCACAGAAAAAGTTGCTCTATGCCATGAAGGAGACCGGCAAGCCGGTGGTTGTGGTCCTGTTCAGCGGGCGCCCTCTCACAATCACCGATATCGACCGTGATTTCCCAACCATTGTCGAGGCATGGCATGGTGGCACAATGGCTCCTGAGGCTCTTGCCGACATCCTGACCGGCAAAGAGGCACCTTCGGGGAAACTTACTTCCACATGGCCGCGTAACGTGGGGCAGATTCCGTTGTATTATAACGCATTGCGCACCGGCCGTCCATACAGCAAATTCTGGGCCACTACCAAATATATCGACTCGCCCAATGCCCCGTTATATCCTTTCGGCTACGGGTTGAGCTATAATGATTACAAATATTCCAACCTGCGTGCCGACAAATCCTCGGCCAAAGGTGAGGGCGACAAAATATGTGTGTCGGTCGATGTGACCAATCTCGGTTCGATGCCCGGAAAAGAGGTGGTGCAGCTTTACATCAACGACCCGGTTGCCAAAATTTCGCGTCCTGTAATGGAATTGAAGGATTTTGCAAAGGTGAGCCTTGCTCCCGGCGAGACCAGGACTGTGAGCTTCGACGTGACCCCCGACAAACTTAAATATTATGATTCCGACCTGCAATATGGCTGGGATGCCGGGGAATTCAATATCTTTGTAGGCCCGAATTCGGTGGATGTGGAGAAAATCGCCGTGGTTTGGGAAAAATAAACTGAGCAGAAATTCAATTAAACCAATCATTATAAACGTGATTCGATTCAATGTAAGACGCGTTCCTGCTGTTTTTGCAGCAGGAATGGCTGTGATAGCCGCTTTCGGTGTACAACGTCAATACACCCCTTCGGGGGCTGAGACCGAACTGCACCGGCACATTGCGAACACCATGTCGCAGACCGTGCGCACTTCCGATGCGGATACGCTGGGGCGGTTCGCACTTCCGAAGCCTTTCAGTGTGCCATGCATACGTGGCGGATTCCAGGATATGTTCTATTGGGATACATATTTTACCAATGCCGGGCTTCTGATCGACGGCGATGTGTGGCAGAGCCGGAACAATATAGAGGATGTGGCGGCTATGATCGAGCGGTTCGGCTATATGCCTAACGCCACTTCGGAAGGGATGAAGAACCGCACCCAGCCACCGTTGTTTTCGATGATGGTGAAGGACTATTACGATGCTACCGGCGATAAGGATTTCCTGCGCCGCATGCTCCCGGTTCTTGAGAAAGAATATGATTTTTGGATGAAGAACCGTTTGGCTCCCAACGGTTTGAACCGTTACGGCCATAACGAGCCAGATAAGGGTGAGCTGGAAAAGTTTTTCGGCCAGGTTGCAGGGCGTGTCAGGATTGACGGCTCGAAGATGAGCAGTGACGAGCGGGTGGCCGCCGGCGCACACCTTTTGGCCGAGGCCGAATCGGGATGGGATTTCAATCCCCGTTTCGACGGACGTTGCATGGATTTCAACCCGGTAGACCTCAATGCATTTCTCTATGGGATGGAGCGAAACCAGGCTCAGTTTATGCGTGAACTCGGTATGGAAGGAGCCAAAGAGTGGGATGCCCGTGCCGACCGGCGCGGCAAACTGATGCGCCGGTTTATGGTAGATTCCAAAACCAAGCTCCTTTATGATTATGACTATGTGAACGGTAAGCGTTCCACGCAATATAGTGCCGCCCCGTTTGCCGCCCTGTGGCAGAAGGCTGTCGGAAAAGATGTTGCCGCTGCTGTGGTTAAGAATATAGGCTTGCTTGAAGGGGAAGGCGGCATTATGACATGTGCAGCAGGCGAGCGTGCTGTGCCGTTCCAATGGGATGCCCCCAACGGATGGGCGCCGATTCACTTTTTTGCCATCAAAGGACTTGATAATTACGGCTATACGGCTGATGCGGCCCGCATAGCACGTAAATATATCGATAGCATGACGTCTATCTATGGTAAAACAGGGCAGCTGTGGGAGAAATTCAATGCGGCGAAAGGGAACTCGGAGGTTAACGACGAATACCCCATGCCCGGTGA
>ERZ777305.1671-NODE-1671-length-23898-cov-14.331628_pt1 | contig 23898 bp, 17 predicted proteins | sample MGYA00374965_ERZ777305 | MGnify/ENA primary metagenome ERZ777305 (study PRJEB29328, sample SAMD00013331) | mouse gut metagenome | study: EMG produced TPA metagenomics assembly of the Metagenome analysis of fecal microbiota from mouse which was promoted... | reverse complement strand
ATTCGATATATTAACTTAAGTTTCAACTACTTCGGTAATTTTTACCGAATCATTGAACCAATAATAGAATATAATATGAGAAAAGTATTTTTATTAATTACATTTATTCTCATACACATTTCGGTTTACGCAACTGAAAGCACTGATTCTGCCGCCACTACGCTCGGCGAGGTTGTAGTGAAGGGAAAACGCCAATATGCCATCGACGGCGGCGTGGTCTACATCCCCACCCGAAACGAAAAGAAGGCCGCACGCAACGCCCAGGACCTCCTGAGGCACATCGGCATCACCCAGATCGACGTGGACCCGCAGTCGTTCAGCGTCAAGACGCTCGCCGGAAAAGACGTGCAGATTTTCGTCAACGGCGTGAAGTCCGACCCGGAGTCGGTGTGGACAATGGAGGTGAAGAGGGTGGAGTACCTCGTGGCCCCCCCGGACCCGAAGTTCCTCGGGGCGCAGTATGTGATCAACTACATAGTGGAGAAGTACCGGTACGGGGGCTACACCCGCCTGTCGCTCCAGGAGGCCTTCCTCGCCGGGCTTGACAGCCGGGCGGGGATCTTCTCACGGTTCGCGTACAGGAGCATGACGTTCGACCTGTACGCCAGCGCGGCCAACAGCGCGGCGGCGAAGCACCGGGGATCCTCCACGGAGGAGACATACTCGCTGACGGGCGACGGAGGGGCGCCTTTCTTGGCCGAACGCCGCGAAAGCCTGTCGGGCAGGAAAGGCCGTGCCGACCGCTATCCGCTGACGTTCAGCGCGATGTACAGCGGTGCCAGATGCTCTGCCCGCAACAGCGTCTCGTTCAATTTCGCGGAGAGGAAGGACCACCGCGAGGACGGCACGGTTTCGCTCTGGCCGCTGCTGCCGGAGAGCGGGGAATCATCGCGCCTCTCCGACTCCCGCGGCCGCAGCGTCAGCTGGTACGGCGACGCGTTCCTGTGGACGGACAACGGTTGGCACTTCGGCTACAACGGCAGCTTCGCCTACGACCGCAACGACGGGAGCACGCTTTACTCCAGCCCTTATGCCGGCGGCATACTGACCATCTCGAAGGAGGACGTGTTCGACTACAGGCTCCACCTCATGGCCAACAAGAGCCTCGGGGCGCACAGGATAGGCCTGCATCTCAGCGGGAGCAACACCAACAACCGCGTGGTGTATTCCGGCACGAGCCCGGCTAAGAACAGCTTCTCGTCGCCGGCTCTGTCGGCACGGTTCTCGTACGGACTGAACATCAGCCGCTTCAACCTCTCTTTCGACGTGGCCCCCGGCTGGGAGCGCAGCAAGGTCAACAACACCGTCAACTCCTTCTTCACGCTCGTCTCGCACCTGCAGGCCAGCTTCACGCCTGATTCCAGGAATCAGTTCTCGCTGTGGGCGCAGGCGGCGAAGAGCGGCAACTCCCCGGCCGACAACTCGGAGGCGGTGATCCGGCTCAACGACCTGATGTACGTCTCGGGAAACCCGCACCTGAAGGCGCCGCTGCATTTCGACATGAACCTCAGCTACAGCTGGATCCCCTCGGATATGTTCACGATGACCGCCTACGGCTCGCTGGCCACTGTCGGCGACCGCATCACGGCGGACTTCCGACGCCACGACGACGGAGCCGCGCTGCTCCGGACACTGGTCAATTCCGGCAGGTTCACTTCCTGGGAGATCGGCGTCTCCCTGCGTCTGACGCTGTTGGGGCGCAGGCTGAGGCTTTCCGCCACGCCGGTGCAGAGGTTCTACCGGTCAACAGGGCTGAACGCCATGACGTATTCCCCGTTCGCCGTAAAGGCCAACGCATACTGGTACCAGGGGCCTTTCTGGGCGGGGCTCCACTACCAGAACGGGGACAGGGCCATAGACCCCCGGAACGGCTTCAGGACGAAGGGACGCGACTACTACCAGATCTCGGCAGGCTGGGGCAACGGCAACTGGAACGTCTACGCCGGGGCGTCCAACATCTTCAGCAGGGGCTGGAAGGAGTCCGTCTCCGAGCTTTCCGGCGAGCTATACACCTGCCGCCGGACCACATACGGCGTCAGCCGGCATGCGTCAGTCTTTGTCGGTGCGACATACACGTTCGGATACGGGAAAAAGATAGACCGGCACAACGAGGCGAAGGAGAACGCCGGAGGGCAGTCCGCCGTCTACGGCCTATAGGGCCGGGGCGCGACCCGGCAAAACTGAATCCAGACACCGGAGAGATACACTGGTATGACGAAAAGATACGTTATCTTGACAACGACACTACTCCTAAGCGATGCCGAAAGTGCAAGATGCTGCCGGACTGCACCGGCCCGTGCCGCAGGCACGTGGCTGAGGGAGAAGGCGACGAATGTTTTCTTGACGACCTTAAGATGAGCATCGAAGACTATGCCCTGATGCAATTCAGAATAGAACTCGTAAAATGTGCATAACAGGCATTCAAGCGCGAAGGAATGCGGCGACCCTTTCAGGGAACCCTCCGAAACACCAATCCTCAGCGTAAACATCGCCAACCATACCGTCGCCACGCTCGACGGCGGCAGTCCGCCGGTATTCATCGACGGCGCGCCCGGGGTGGATTTCATGCGCAGATACGGCATTCCGGCGGATTTCGCCAGCCTGTAGCTGACCGACGACAAAAACTGACTTACAGAACAGTTTCCGGTTTGCCAAGCCGGGGATTTATTGCTAATTTTGCATCCTTAAACCACCCCACCGGATGAAAGACGAAAAACTGCTCAATGATGAGATACGCCGTCAGAACGCGGCTCTTGCCGACGGCCGCGACCTGCCGGAAGGCTCGCCCGGCGCACCTTTCGGGACACGAGGCGGACGGAAGTGCCTCGTGCGTCCCGACATGCTGACCGCAGACGACATCGTGGCCCAGGCGCCGGCCCTCGCCGGGCACCGCAGGCTCGTGGAGCGCGTCATGAAGTGGCTGTGGCTCGACAAGTGCAACTTCGTCCACGGGAAATACTGCTACGAGCAAGGCATCCCTTTCTCGCATCTCCTCATTGAGGACCAATACCGCATAAACCTCGAAATAGACCGCGAAGAAATCCTCGACCGCTTCAGGTCAGGGCCTTTCATCACGGTCAGCAACCATCCTTTCGGCGCGCTCGACGGAATACTGCTGCTGCACATCCTCGGAGGAAAGCGCGAGGACTTCCGCGTGATGGTCAACATGTTCCTCAACAACATACGGGCCATGCGGCCTTCGTTCATCGCCGTTGACCCTTCAAAAAGCGACGACCCGGAGAAACGCCGTGCCACCATGCAGGGCATCAAGGAGGCCATGCGCCACATCAAGGAGGGACACCCGATGGGGTTCTTCCCGGCCGGGGCAGTATCCAAGATAGACCGTTCGCTGCGCATACGCGACCGCCAGTGGCAGCCGTCGATAATTCGACTGATAAAACAGATGCGCGTGCCTGTGATACCGGTGTATTTCCACGGACACAACGGCACGTTCTTCAACATACTCGGACTCATCGACTGGCGTCTGCGCACGCTCCGCCTGCCGCGCGAACTTTTCAACAAGACGGGCAAGACCGTGCGCGTCTCCATCGGCGAACCCATAATGCCGGAGGAACAGGACCGCCATCCCGACCTGAAGGAATTCGGAGCGTTCCTGCGCCAAAGCACCGACTCATTGAGACACCAAGAAAAATGACACCGCAAGATACACAAATGTCCGCCGAAGCATTGAGGGCGAAGCAACGCTTCTCGATCGTGGGAAACTCGCCGCTCCTCGTCCAGGCTGTGGAAAGGGCGCTGCGCGTCGCCCCGATCGACCTTTCCGTGCTCGTGAGCGGGGAAAGCGGAAGCGGAAAGGAGTTCTTCCCGAAAATCATCCATTATTTCGGCACCCGCAAGCACAAGAAGTACATCGCCGTCAACTGCGGCGCGATTCCTGAAGGCACAATCGACAGCGAGCTTTTCGGACACGAGAAGGGAAGCTTCACCGGAGCCATAAGCGCACGAAAAGGGTATTTCGAGGAGGCCGACGGAGGCACCATATTCCTCGACGAAGTGGCCGAGCTTCCGATCACCACCCAGGCGCGCCTCCTGCGCGTGCTTGAGACAGGCGAGTTCCTGAAGGTCGGGTCATCGACGGTGCAGAAGACCGACATACGCATCGTGGCAGCTACAAACGTAGACCTGCTCAAGGCCGTAGCCAACGGCAAATTCCGCGAAGACCTCTACTACAGGCTATCCACCATAATAATACGCGTCCCCAACCTCCACGACCGCGGCGCGGACATACCGCTGCTCGCCCGGAAGTTCGCACGCGACTTCTCCGAGAAATACGTTACCGAACCCATCACGTTCTCTCCCGAGGCACAGCACCTGATGGAGCTTTACCGATGGCCGGGCAACGTACGCCAGCTCAAGAACATAGTGGAGCAGCTCGCCATTTTCGAGGCAGGGAAGGAAATCAGCCGCGACACGCTTGCCATGGCTCTCCCCCACGCCGACGGAAACGCCACACCGGCCCGTCTCGACGACATCCCGACCTACGAAAAGGAGCGGGAGATGCTCTGGAAGACAATCCTCGGCCTGCAGAACGAAATCGGTTCGCTCAGGGCGGAGATGGCCTCCATGCACGGGGACGGCCGGATCTACGGCGAACCCCCTTTGGCCGACCGTGAACAGCCCATACCCACAATCCGCTCCATCATCAGATACGAGCCGGAAGAACGCCACATGGCCGAGCCTGCCCAGACCCTCGAGGATTCCGAAAGGGAGACGATAATAGCCGCGCTCTCACGCAACGAGGGCAACCGGCAGCGTGCGGCAAAAGAACTCGACATCTCCCCGCGCACGCTCTACCGCAAAATCAAGGAGCTTGGCATAACCGACTGACCGACCGAATGAAACGATTTCCAAGAAAATACCGGAACGCATGCCTGGCCGCCGTAGCACTGGCGATGACGGCCATCCTCGCGTCATGCTCCTTCAGCTGGCGCATGAACGGCACCGCCATCAACTACGACGTCTACAAGACAATCAACGTCTCCGAATTCCCGATACGCGCCGCCCTCGTGTATCCCCCTCTCCAACAGACATTCGAGAACCAGCTCCTCGACTACGTAACGCGCAACACCCGCCTCCAGGAGGTGGACGGCCCGGCCGACCTTGAGCTTAGCGGCGAAATAACCGGATATTCCCTCTCGCCGCAGGCCGTAGGCACCGACGCATACGCCACCGAGACGCGCCTCACCATCACCGTGCGCGTGAAATACACCGACAACAAGAACCCGGCGAAGAACATGGACCAAAGCTTCTCGGCCTACCGCCAGTTCTCCTCCGACCTGATGCTCACCGACGTGCAGGACGACCTTTGCCGCGAGATATCGGAAGAGCTGGTCAACCTCATCTTCAACGCCACGCTCGGCGACTGGTAGCCCGCCCCAAACATCAGAACAAACATGACAGACAGACTCGCAGAAACAGCCGCCGGTGCCAGCGTAAGCGTGGCCGAGGCCGACGCGCTCGCAAAGGAACATCCCTACTTCATCGTCCCGGCGGTGGCCGCCCTCGCCAACGCCGATGCCGACGAGCGGAAACGGCTCAAGATGAGAATAGCATGCTCCGTGGGGGCGCGCGACACGCTCGCCAACCTCTTCGGTGAAGAGCCGGAGGAATTCCTGTCGTTCTATCCCGACCAGCGCAAGCCTGAACTTTCCACCGAAGACACCATCGACTCGTTCCTCGACCGGTTCGGCGACAAGATGGAGGCGCACGCCGAAGGCGAAATCCCCATAGCCCCGCCCGCAATCGACTATGCGGCCACGATGATTGCCGACAATCCGGAAATGCCGGAAACAGGCACATCCGACGGCACATCGGCAATGCTCGACTCGTTCCTCGGCAACGCACCGCAACCCCAGAAACAGGCCGAACAGACCGCCCTGACCGAGAGTTTCGCCCGCATCATGATAAAAAACCGCAATTATGACAAGGCTCTTGAAATTATAGAGGCTCTGAGCTTGAATAATCCGGAAAAAAGTATTTACTTTGCAGACCAAATCCGCTTCCTGCGGAAACTGATACTGAACGAATCTAAAAAACAACGTTAAAAATGTATATTTTTCTAAGCATCCTCATCGTGTTGGCATCGCTGCTCCTCGTCGGCGCAGTGCTGATCCAGAAGTCCAAAGGCGGCGGCCTCGCATCCAACTACGCCAGCGGAAACCAGTATATGGGCTACCGCAAGACGACCGACTTCATCGAGAAAACAACCTGGGGACTCGCAATATTCATCTGCGTGCTCAGCATCTGCACCTCTTTCGCAGTGAAGACGCCGATCAACTCATCCAGCATCAAACAGGCTCCCGCGCAGACCACTGCCCCGGCTCCCGCACCAGCCCAGCCAGCAGCTCCCGCGAAATAACAACCGACAACCGCAATGCCGCTTCCGCCATGGAAAAGCGCGGCGGTGTCATACACACATAAACGCACCTCGGATTCATCCACGCGATGAATCCGGGGATATGTCGTTTTTGAGTGTATCTGAATCAGAGGTCGCCGGCCGAACAGCGTACGGCGAGGCCTATCGCCTTGCCCAAAAGCGGAGGGACGGCGTTGCCTATCTGAACCAACTGCTTGTTCTTCGGCCCCATAAAGATGAAGTCGTCGGGAAATGACTGGAGCCGGGCCATCTCACGGGCTGTCAGCACCCGAGGCAGCCGGGGATGGATGTTCACCCCGCCATGGTTTTCTTTGACGGTACATGAGGCCTCGCCCCACGGGCATTTCTTCCATGCATCGGAATAACCCTTGTAAAGGCTCTGCCCCTCAGCGAGTTCAAGCATGCGTTGCGCCATATCCGGACGATGCCTGGTAGGCACATGGTTGAAATCCGGGTCGGCGGGGCGGGACATGAGATCCCCGATGGCCTCACCGGTAGTAACATACCGTGAAGGCGGGATGAGCGGCTTGGGATGGAGGTTCTTCACGCCGATGCGGTTGCCGATGAAGATGACGCGCTCACGCTTCTGAGGAGCATAATAGTCAGCCGCGCAAAGGACGGCGACGTTGATTTCATAACCGATTTCGCGGAAATCAGATATGATCTTTTTCTCGACCATGCCTCCGAGCATGCTGCGGAGCCCCTTGACGTTTTCACAAACGACGAAATCAGGCTGCAACGCCCTTACTATCTCTATGAGTTCGAGATACAATGAATTGCGGGGGTCATCCACTATGCGGTTGCCGGCCATGCTGAAGCCCTGGCAAGGGAACCCTCCGGCCACGATGCTGAGACGCCTGCCGCCAAGCCGCCTCCTTACGGTCTCGTAGAACTTCTGTTTGTTTTCTTCGAGCTTGATGTCGCCGTTGATGAACGGATGGCTGAAATTGCGCTCATACGTCATACCGGCCTCCTTGAAGAAATCAAGCCCGCATATGCCTTCAAGCCCCGACATCTCAAGGCCTTTGCTAAGCCCTCCGGCACCGCAGAAAAGATCGACGAAAGTCATCCGGGATCGGGAAGGAGACTGCCAGAACGGGGAGAGATCCGCCCAGTTGACCTCGTCCGACGCGTTTTTCACTTTGCCTTCCGGCAACGAAGGTTCCGCTTCACCAAACATTCCGCAGACGGCTGGATCCCGGTCGGACGGCGACTGCCTGTATTCGTCAAGAGCCTCAGGGGCAATCAGGTAGCGGGAGCCCTTCTTCTCCGATTTGAGACTTCCCGCCGCAATAAGCCGCCTTACCGCTTTCTGGGTAGTGCCGAGTTCCTCGGCCACCTGCGCAATCGATAACATACTCATGGTTTTTTACTCCTAATCTTTATCTTTCTTAGAAAGGAAGAGATAACGGTCGAGGAGGATGCGACGACCTGAGCCGGGAAGCGAACGCAGCACGTCGTATGCCGGGAAATCCCTGTATTCACGGGCCATCTTCGGGAAGTCGCGGTGCGCACGCCAGACAGCCTTCACGTTGCCGAAGTCCCCTTTGACAAGGAACATCATCAACGCGGCGGTGTCCACAAGACGGCGCACGAACGTGCGTCTGCGCCCCGTCTTCTCGGGAAGGTTCTTATGGATGAGGAGAAGGTTGTTGCGGAAGTTAAGGTAAGTCTTCTGCGGATCCCCTTGCGCCAACGACGCGCCGCCCACGTGGAAGACCGCACTGTCGGGCACAAAGCATACGCGGCGGCCTGCGGCATGGATGCGGCAACACAGGTCTATCTCCTCCATATGGGCGAAGAAACGCGTGTCGAGTCCGCCAAGACGCAGGTAGAGGGCGGTATCGACCATCAGAGCGGCCCCCGAGGCCCACGCGATGTCGGCCACCGCGCCGTCATACTGGCCTTCGTCCTTCTCCACCTTGTCGAAGAGCCGTCCGCGGCAATAAGGATAGGCCAGGCGGTCGAGAAGGCCTCCGGCGGCCCCGGCATACTCGAAATAGTCCGGACGGCGCCAGCTGCGTATCTTGGGCTGGCACGCCCCGACATCCGGGTTCCCCTCCATGAAGCGCAGAAGCGGCTGCCACCATCCCTCCCCGACCTCCACGTCGGAATTGAGGAGAAGCGTGTAAGGATAATCCCTGAAATGCTCTATAGCACGGTTGTAGCCTTCGGCAAAGCCGTAGTTCCGGCCGAACTCAAGACAGACCACCTGAGGCCAGTTCTCTTTGAGCCATTCCACCGAACCGTCGGTGCTTCCGTTGTCGGCCACGATGAGATCCGCTTCCTCGCCGCAGGTATGCCCGGCGGCCGAAGGAATGAACTGCTTCAGGAGATTGATGCCGTTCCAGTTGAGGATTATCACTGCAAGTTTTTTCATATGGACATGCTTTCAGGTTCGGTGGGATGCAGTCCGGCAAGGCGGACGCGGGTTACGGTGTTGACCATTTCCGGTGCGTACGGAGCCACGACGCGCAGATAGTTGGGCGTGAACCCGTGCATCGGCGCATCCGGATGCGTAGGGGCTTCCCAAAGCACGTCGGCCTCCTTGCCGACCGACGCCTCCATGAAGGCCCGCAGCTTGCGGTCGGAGACTTCGGTGAGCTTCGCCACCCTGACGTGCCGCTCGTGGACATCCACCACGCATTCGTCGAGGGAGAGCGCAAGCGTCCCGGGACGTTCCGAATAGGGGAACACGTGCAGCCGCGTAACGGGCAACGACTCGATGAAACGCAGGGCATCACGCCAGCGTTCCGGCGTCTCGCCCCTCGCCCCGGCTATCACGTCAACGCCAATGAAGGCGTCGGGCAGCTCCCTGCGCACGGCTTCTATGCGCCGGGCAAACAGGCCGGTGCCGTACCGGCGGCGCATCAACGAAAGCACCTCGTCGCTGCCCGACTGGAGCGGTATGTGGAAATGCGGCATGAACGCGCGCGATTCCCTCGCCACCCAGCTTATGATCTCCGGGGTGAGCAGATTGGGCTCTATGGAGGAAATGCGGTAACGGCTGATGCCCTCCACCTTGTCGAGGGCGCGGATGAGGTCGAAGAAGGTCTCGCCGGAGCCTTTGCCGAAGTCGCCGACGTTTACCCCCGTAAGCACTATTTCCCTGCCTCCTTCGTCGGCCACGCGCCGGGCCTGGTCCACGAGGTCGGCCACCTTCGGTGAGCGCGAGCGGCCCCGGGCAAAGGGAATGGTGCAGTAGGAGCAGAAATAATCGCAGCCGTCCTGCACCTTGAGGAAGTAGCGCGTACGGTCGCCGCGCTCGCATGACGGGAGGAAGTCGCGTATCTCTTTCAGCGGCGTCACGGCCACACAGCCGCGACGCTCCTCAAGCCAGCGGTCCACGTACCGCTCTATGCGCAGCTTCTCGTCGGATCCCAGCACGATGTCCACTCCCGGAATCGCCGCCACCTCTTCAGGCTTCAGCTGCGCGTAGCAGCCCGTAACGACAATCGTGGCGTCGGGATATTTAGCGGCTATGCGCCGTATGAGCGAACGCCCCTTCTTGTCGGCCATCTGCGTTACCGAGCAGGTGTTGACCACGCACAGATCGGGCGTCTCCCCCTGCGGACAGCGCGCGATGCCCTTGGCGGCAAGAATCTTGCCGATGGTAGAGGTCTCGGAAAAGTTGAGCTTGCAGCCGAGAGTGAAATAGGCGGCTGTCTTCAATGCGGCGTTGCCCATCAGTCGGCCGTGTCTGCGTTTAGCTCATCGAGGCATTTGCGTATCTCCTCATCGGTCTTGGTGAGCTTGTCCTTGCAGAATCTGAGCAGGGCGAGCGCACGGGCCGTGTATCCGGAAAGCCGGTCTATGTCGCAGTCGGGCGACTGCATCTTCCCCACCAGGGCTTCAAGTTCCTGAAGCGCGGCGGTATATGTCGTTTCTTTGTCCATATCTTTTAGAGAGTAGAAAGTACTGAGTAGAGAGTGGAGAGTACTGAGTGGAGAGTGTGTCATTTTATTTCGGAAACCACCTCGCCGGAAGCGAACACGGTGGTGATTTCCTGGCCGGGGCATAGCCGGGAGGCGTCGCGGACGGCCTCGCCGCCAAGGCGCGTGATCGAATATCCGCGCTTCAACGTGGCTTCCGGGCTCAGCACGCCTACAAGCGCCTCGGTCGAGGCGAGACGTTCTCCGGCTTCCTTGAGCCTCTGCGAAGAGGCGTCAGAGACAGTCTGCGAAAGGCGGGCAATGCGTTCATCCTCGGCCCTCAGCCGCGAAGCGGCTGCATTCCTCAAAAGCTGTGGCACGGAATCGAGCAACGCCAACGAACGGCCTATGCGCCCGGAAGCCACCGCCGGAAGGGCGTTGGCGAGGCGCGTAAGCCTCAGACGTGCATCCCCCACCCTCGCTCTGGCAAGCATCGGCACCGACGCTTCGACATGGGAAAGCAGCAGGCGGTCGCCGCGTATGCGCTCGGCTGCATATTCGCTCACCTGCCGGGCAAGCGAAGCTGCCTGCCGCCACGCGTCGGCGAGCCGTTCCACCAGGAACGCACCGACCGCCGTCGGGGTCTTGAGCCGTGTGTTGGCTATCTCGTCGAGCACCGTGCGGTCGCGTTCATGGCCTATGCCTACGAGCACCGGAAGCGGGCAAAGCGCCACACGCCGGGCAAGCCCGTAATCGTCGAAACCGTTGAGGTCGGAGGTGGCGCCTCCGCCGCGCACTATGACCACGCAGTCCCAAAGCTCCTGGCTGCCCTCCACCGCATCGAGGGCGCGGCACACCGACTCCGCAGTGCGGTCGCCCTGCATGACGGCAGGGAAGAGCCTCGTATAGAACCGGAAACCGTAGGCGTTGCCGCCGAGCTGCTTCATGAAGTCGCCGTAGCCGGCGGCGCCTTCGGCAGAAATGACAGCGATGCGCTGCGTGTCGGGCGGGAGCACGTACTGCTTGTTTTCGTCCAGTATGCCTTCGCGCTCGAGGCGGCCCAGTATCTCACGGCGCAGACGCTCCATGTCGCCGAGCGTATAGGAAGGGTCGATGTCGGTGATGTTGACAGAAAGGCCGTAGACGCTGTGGTGCGTGGCCGTGCCCCTCACCATGACCTTTAGCCCGCTCACGATGTCCTTGCCCGTCGCCTCGTAAAACCTGGAGCGCAGGCTGTGAAAGGACGACTGCCATATCATGGCACGCATCTTGGCCACCGTGGCCCCGCGACCGTCTTTCTCGATCAGCTCCATATAGCAATGCCCGCCGGCAACGCGTACATCGGAAAGCTCGGCCACGATCCACGCCCCCTGGAGAGCCGGATTGCGCCGGATGGTGTCGCCGACGGCCATGGCAAACTGCGAAAGAGTGAGCGCAGCGTTATTCATTCCTGATCTCGGCTATCTCGCGCAACGCCCCGGTAGCGGGGTCGAAGATGGCATAAGAGGGTCCCTTCTTTGAGGTGAAGAGCGACGGGGCCAGACCGAACGTCATACCGAACTGCGCGAAGCCGAATTCACCGGCGAAAAGCCTTTTCCCTCCGGCCGAGACCTTTACATTGGCCGTGCCGGGAACGGCATACACGACGGCGTCTTTCGGCAGCTTCTTGGGTTCGCCGGATGCGTCGGCCGGAAGTTCCGCCTCAGCTATGTCGGCAATCTCGATATAGACAGGCTCGCCGCTGTAGTCGTTGGCGGAAGTGAAGCCGCCGAAGTCCCTGAGACGGAACAGAACCGTCTTCCCGGCCTTCTCGGGGCGGAAAGTGAACGTGCGGACCACCGTCTCCTCGGTCTCGCTTCCGGCAAAGGCGGCGGTGAGCGCGGCCTCCTGGTCGCCGAGCGACGTGAGCATCAGCTCAAGCTGGCGGCCGTCGGAGGGCATTGTCTCAGCCGTGCCGCGCGTGAGCGACACCTTGGCGTCGCGCACCTCCATCAGGCTTTCGGCGAGCAGCTGCGCCTGCTTGGCCGACGACTGCGAGGCAAGGAAGTCCTCGCTGACATATTGCAGATATTCCTTGCCGGAAAACGCCTTGGGGGCCTTGCGGACCGTCTCCGCCCCGGCGCGGTCAGGCATCTCCGGAGCCTCGGCATTGATGGCGAGGAGCATGCCGTCTTCGGCCACTGCGACGCTGGCGGTCGCGCCCGGCTTCAGCTGCATCAGATAACGCTGCTCCGGGTCGGCCACGCCGTAGGTGCTGACATCCACCGAGCTGATGGTCCAGTTCTCGGCATCCTCGCGTATCACCCGGTCGGTGCCGATGTATTTCTTGGCATACTGCCAGTAAGGGCCGGCCTTCTGCACGGTGCGCGTCGCCGTAACCTCGATCTTCAGCTCCGTCAGCGGCAGCGAATAGACGATGCCGTATTCATTATGCTTGTCGGCCGTGAGCATCTTGGTCTGCTGCGCATCTGCGGAAGCGGCGCAGACGCATGCCCCGGCCAAAGCCATTATCAGTCGTTGTTTCATAATAAAGACTGTTTAGATTCAAAATTCCCCGTTCAGGATCCTCATGATGGCACGGCCCACGTTGTCGGCGATGTCGCCTGCCGTCATTCCGAACTCGCCCTTCTCCTCAGCGGCGATGTCGCCCGCCATGCCGTGGACATACACCCCGACAGATGCCGCGTGCTCAGGACGGTAGCCCTGAGCCATGAAAGCCGCGATCACCCCCGTAAGCACGTCGCCGGAACCGGCGGTGGCCATTCCGGCGTTGCCGGTGGAATTGAAGTAGACCCGGCCCGTAGGACGCACGATCGCAGTGAAATGCCCCTTGAGGACAATGATGATGTTGTATTTCTTCGCAGCCTCCACGGCACGCATGAGCCGCTGCTCGCTGCAGCCGCTTTCCCCGAATATGCGGTCGAACTCGCCGACATGGGGCGTTATCACCGTGGCCGGAGGAAGCATCTGGAGCAACGCCGGACGCTTCGCGATGCAGTTGAGCGCGTCGGCGTCGAGCACGAGAGGCGTCGTGGTGGTCTTTATGAGCGACTCGAGGGCGTTGACGGTCTCGTCGCGCGTGCCTATGCCCGGACCGGCGGCTATCACCTGATGGTTGTGGTGGGGAGTCATGTCGGAAATGAAGTGCTCCTTGCGGTCAGGCTCGAAAATGGCCTCAGGCACGGCCGTCTGCACCACCGCCATGCCGCACGAGGCGGAATGCACCGTGGCAAGCCCCGCACCGCTCTTCAACGCCGCTCTCGCCGAAAGCACCGCCGCGCCCATCATCCCCATGCTTCCGGCCATAAGCAGCACAGAACCGTAGTCGCGCTTGGCCGTGAACGGATCGCGCCGGCGGACGAGCGGACGGATGCTGCGCGCCTCCATAAGCATGAAGTCCGACGGCATCTCGCGCATCTTCTCCTTGTCGAGGTCTATGTCGAGGAGCTTCCACTCCCCTATCACCTCCGCGTTCTCCTCGAAGAAAAACGCCAGACGCGGCAGCTGCATCGAAAGCGTGAGGTCGGCATGCACCATGTCGCGGCGCACCGCCCCTGAGTTCCACTCGCCGAAAAGCCCCGAAGGCACGTCGATGGAGACGATGTAGGCCCCGGACTCGTTGATGAACTGAGCCACTGACTTGAAGCCTCCCTGGAGCGGCATGCGCAGCCCGGAGCCGAAAAGGCCGTCGATCACCACATCGTTCTCGTCGAGATAAGGCGGGTTGAACTCGCGGCGCACCTCGGTGAAGTCCACCCCCTCGATGGTGATGAGCTTCTTGCGCTCCTCGTCGCAGTCGTGGCTCAGCTTACCGCCGACGTTGAAAAGGAACACCTCCACCTTCTTGTAGCCCTGCTCGATGAGGAGACGGGCCACGGCAAGGGCGTCGCCCCCGTTGTTGCCCGGGCCGGCGATGACCACTATGCGCTGGCGGGGCAGGAAACGCGAAATCACCTCGAGGCTCACGGCCTCGGCGGCACGTTCCATAAGCTGTATGCTGTCTATGTCCTGCGCCTCGCATGTGGCGAGGTCCAGCTCCTTAAGAGCCTGCGAATTGAATATCTTCATCTTGTATTTCGTGGTACAGAGTACTGGGTACAGAGTACGGAGTTGGATTGCTGTTGCTGGTTCGAACCACAAAATTAATGAAAATCCTCCGAAAGCCAATGCCCCGTTTCCGTTTTAATCATTTTTATGACCCCCGAAACAAATGTCTCGTTTCAGAAGAATTGTCGAAGCCCATTTCGGAAAATCAGGCAATCACAATCAAAACGGGACGATGCTCACTTGTTGTCATTCTTTAGAGGCTGTTTAAAAATCATTGTTAAACAGCCTCTAAGAGTGTGTTTGAATTTTTATTCAGGATTTTTTATGGAGGATTTCGGGATGGATTCGCGCATGCTGACGAGGGAGTGCAGCGGGCTGCATGACCGAGGCAAAGGCGTGAAGACGGCCGAAAGACCCATAAAGGCACACTCGAACGGCACACTACGGCATTTTCACGTCCTTTCCGGCCTTTCACTCGTTGCACAGGCCGCTATGCGCCTCGTTCCAAGGCTCGGAAAGCCCTGTAAAACTGCCTGTAAAAATCAGAATAAAAATTCAAACACACTCTAAAACAAATGCTCTGACCGACCGAAGGCAGGATAATTTGCATTATTTCACAATCTAATAGATTCAGCGCAGGCTTTTTTATGAATGCAAGCAATATTCCGTCAAAACCTATGATTGGCAAATTGCAAGCACAAATGCCGCGCTGACACCGCCACCGGCACCCTCCGCTGGCAATTTGTCAGAATAAAAGCAAAAGATGAAATTTGGCAAATTTTTTCCGGAAACATATTTGGATATCCGGAAACAATGTTGTAACTTTGCCCGCAACATAACACGTCCATCTTGTCGGAAAGACGGTCGGACTCAAACAAAAACCAAATGCCTATGACATATTTTGCGTTATTTTAACAAACACCCGTCGTTTCCTCCCATGCTGCGGCTTTGCAAAGGCAGGAACACAGCCCCAAAGCGTGAAGCCATCTTCACCTTTTGGATTCCATTCAATCTTCAACTAACAAACACCATCCTTATGAGCCTCATGAGAAAACCAATTTCAGCTGCAATCCTTGCGCTCGCGGCGGCACATTGTGCCATCCCCGCATATTCCACACAGCTCTTCGTAGTCACCGGTGCCGACTCATGGACAAAGCACCAAGACGGCGTGGCGCGGTTCTCTGCCGAAGACCCGTCGGACTACACCTTGATATATGATGACATAAACGCATGCAACACCGGCAATTGGCCCGACTGGTACATGAAACAGACGTCGCTCTACTACTACGCCGGCGACAACAAAATCATGGGCTACCATCCGCGACGCGTCTCGCAGGGCTTCAGCTATTATTTCGAAAACATCTCATGGGCCACATACGCCTACGACGGCGAGACGTTCACACAGTCATCAGCCCAGCACGGCATCATCCCCGGAGGCCCTGGCACCAATGAGTCGGCATTTCCCAACATGTTGGCCTACAACCCCGTCAGCGGGAAAGTGTACGGGTCCAACGTGGAGAAGGACATCGACACCCAAATGTGGTCTACCGTAATCCGGGAAGTGGACCCTGAGACAGGTGTGCGCGGCGAAGAGGCCGCACGCCTCGTGAACACGCTGATCAACTCAATCACCACGGACGCCCGAGGCGTTACGTACGTTACCCAGTCCAACGGCAATCTGTGCACGCTCAACCTCGTCAGCGGCGAAATCACCGTCCTTGGAGACATCGGCATATACAACGGGGAGACGGCATGGAGCTGCTTCGACTATTCCTCAGGCAAACTGTATATGGTATGGGGCACAAATCTTTACGAAGTAGACGTAGAGAACGTGTCGGCGAAGAAGCTCGCCAGCATACCCGTCCCTGAAAACACCAAGATACGCGGCCTGTTCTGCTTCGGCAAGGCCGACGTGGGGCCGGTCGCAGCCCCCGGCGCCCCTTCTGGCCTTGAGGCCACATTCGACGCCCCCGGCTCACTCACCGCGAAGATAAGCGTCGCCGCGCCGCTTTACTGCTTCGACGGCACCACTCCCCTGACGGGCAAGGCAGGCATAAGACTGTTCATCAACGGCAGCACCGAGCCGGCGGCATGCATCGAAAACCTGACGGCCGGACAGACGACTTCGACAGACATAACCTTCGCAGCCGCAGGAAGCCATACGCTCACAGCCGTGGCATTCAATGAAATCGGAGAAAGCGCACCGGCCACATTGATCACGTGGGCAGGGTTCGACGTTCCGGCCGCACCCGGCAACCCGCTTCTCTCAATCGCAGAAGACGGAGCCTTCACCGCTTCATGGGAAGCCCCCACTGAGGGCGAACACGGATGCGCCATAGACGGCAACACGCTCACCTACAAGGTAACACTCCATCCTGAAGGGCGCGTGTTCGACAACATCACCGGCACAAGCCTTGCCGGGAATGTCGGAAGCGACGACTTCAACTCGTATCACATAAGCGTGGCCGCAACAGCCGGAGGCCTGGAAAGCTCGACGGCCGTGTCGCCCAAAGTGTGGCACGGAGCAAGCGCCGAACCCGCCTGGACCGACGATTTCAGCGATGCCGCCACCTACGGGAAATTCGTCGTGGTCGATGCCAACGACGACGGCACCACATGGGACTTCAAGAGCTACTTAGACATCCCCTGCGTGCAGGTAAACGGATTCAGGTCTCCATCGGCAATGGACGAATGGCTGATCACGCCACCGATACGCATACGCAAGGACGCGACATACACATTGTCGTTCCAGGCTTTCGCCGGAATGACGGACGAAGTGCCGGGAAAACTCGAGGTCCATGCCGGGACTTTGCCGCAGACAGGGTCGATGGCACGCATATCCGCAGATTCCGACGAGACGGTCGCAGTCCATCCCGGAAACGGAATGCGGAAGATCACATACACCGCACAGTCTGACGGCGACATCTACTTCGCGTTCCGCGCCCTGTCCCCGGCAGGCTCCACCATATGCCTTCAAAACGTCGCTGTGGAGGCCTCCGTGCTGCCCGCCGCACCCGCCGCAGCCACCGGCATCGCCGCAACCCCGGGAGAAGAGGGGCTGCTGAAGGCGACTGTGGGATTCACAGCCCCCACGGCCGACAACACGGGCAAGCCCCTCTCGGGCATAAGCGAAGTCAGACTCATGCTCGACGGCGGACTCAAGACAATGGCACGCCTGACCGACGTCGCCCCGGGCGAACAGCGCAGCATGACCATCGACGTGCCGGCCATCGGCAAGCACACATTCACCGTGGTATGCTACAACGGAGCTGGAACCGGCGAAGCCGCCGTCACGGAAGCCTGGATCGGAGAAGACATGGCCGGGAAGGTGCAGAACCTCGAAATACAGGAAACCGGCGACAGCTACATGGTGACATGGGACACGCCCTCCGAATCGCTCCACGGGATGTGGGTGGACTACGGCAACCTCAAATACGACGTGATGCTATGGTACACCGGGCTTGAGGAGCCCATCACCTATGCGTATGACCTTGAAGAGCGTTCCTGCGAGGTGTTCTACGACGACATCCTGCGCCGCATACCCGCATTCACAGGCCAGATAAACGTGGAGATATACGTCTTCCCGGTTTCGGCGGCCGGATACGGCGAGGCGGCCGGAGCCGTGACGGTCTACGGAGACCCGTACCCCATCCCGTTCGCGGAGTCGTTCGCCGGCGGAACGGTCTCAACATCCCCCTGGACCACAATCGAGGCGGGCTACGACTACCAGAACGCATGGGCCGGCTTCCATGAGGAGTCTGCCGTGAATCCCGACAAGAACATGACTTCCGCCGACGGAGACGGCGGAATGGCGGCCTTCTACCAGAACCGCATACCCCAATACTCCGAACGGCTCATCTCCCCACGCCTCAACAAGCCTCAGGGACAGAGATGCGAACTCTCGTTCTACGTCTACCATCTGCCTGACGCGGAAGACGGCAACACGCTGCAGGCCGAAGCCAACGTAGGCATCACCGACTTCCTGCCCGTAGGAGAAGCCGTAGTCCTGAACCAAGGGAAGGGATGGACATTGCACACCATAAGCCTCGATGAGGTGCCGGACGGAGATTTCCGCATCGCGTTCAAAGCCACCGGCACTGCCGGGACACCGATATACATCGACGGCATCCGCGTCGAGAAGAGCTCAGGCATCGCCGATGCCCACGAAGACGGCATCGCCATAAAGACGCTCAAAGGAGCGGTCGCCATCACAGCCGAAGAGGCGGGCTACACCGTGCATGCCTCCAACGGGACAGCCGTCGCCGCCGGAACCGTCCGTGGAACCGTCAACGTGCCGCTCGCCCCCGGAATCTACATCGTCCGTGCAGGAGGCACGACCCGCAAATGCGTCGTGAACTGAAATAAACGGACACCGACCACGTCCGCAGAAACACCAAGAACGTCAGCTCAGACACACAAGACGTTCAGACGCTTGGAGACGTTCGTCTAGACAAAGGAAACGTACGTCAGAACAGATCCCGCAGCTCATTGAAGAATCAAGAGCTGCGGGATTTGCCAATACCGTCATCCGCGAGGCATTCCTCTTCTGCCTCTATTCCGGATTGCGATTCGCAATGCAAAAAAGACGAACGAACATAGCAGAAAAACAAAAAAAGGATTAACTTTGCAATTCATATTATGAATCGCAATGCAACTGAAAAAACCGATAATTCATGAAAATCGACAACACCAACATTGAGCTACCCATATCCGTCTCTCTTAAAGACGCATATGAACGATACAACCTATCCGAATATGCTGACTGCGACAACCCTTACGAATCCCGCATACCCTCTGACAAGCAAAGCGAAGACGCTCTCAAAAGCGATTATTCAGGCCGGGAACTGTATGAAATAATCCAAAATGCCGATGATGCGAAAGCGTCGGTCATAGAAATAGAGTTTGACGGCCAGAACCATCTTCACATAAGGAACAACGGAGGGTTGCCTTTCACCAACAAAGGCATTCTGTCCGTGTTGCGTCCACACCAATCCCCTAAAAAAGAGCTTATGGCTGGCCCTGACGCGCCTATCGGGAACAAGGGGCTTGGCATCAGGTCTCTCCTCAACTGGGGCGATGGGATGACCATCCATTCCAACGGAGTGAAAGTGGAATTCTCCAAAGCCATAGCGCAAAGGAAATGGAACCATATTCTGCAACATTCGCCCTCACTAAAACAACTTGACAAAACGGGGGAATGCCCTCTTCCGATACTGTCCGTCCCGACAGTGTCCAATGATGATGTAACCGGACATGACAACGATGGAGGCTGGACAACAGAAATAGAGGTGCTCTGCCACTCCGACGTGGCAACAGACGTAAAGTCCAAAATGCAGGGGCTGAAAGCCGAAGTATTGCTGTTTCTGAAGAACATACGCAAAATATCGTTGAAGACAGCCGGGGAAGACAGCATCGACTTAGCAAGAGAAGATCGCGAATCGGAAACAGCCGACGGGATAGTTCGTGCCGCCAGCCTATTGCACGAATCCGGCCAAACGTTCACCTACCGCATGTTTCGCAAGAATGTTTCGCTCACAGACGTTTCCGACCCCGGCAAACAGGAATCGGCTACGGTTGAAGTGGGATACACAATCGACGCGGAGCGGCACTGCGAATACCTTTTCTCATATTTCCTCACACAGATTCCCTTAAACCTGCCTTGCGCCGCACACGCGGATTTCCAGCTGACAATATCTCGCAACGGGCTGGTACGCAACAAATTCAATTCCCGGTTGATGAAAGAGCTGGGAAGCCTGTTAATAACTGCCGCTGAAGACAGGGCTGAGCTTATAAGAAACAAAAAAGCCCAGAATCCACTCATTCCGATACAAATGCTGTCATTGGAAAAGACAGTGGCCCAAACATTGCCGGAGTTTGCCGAAACCGTAAACAACAACTTTGACTCAAGCAAAGTGATTCCGACGATTGACGGCAGTTTCAAATCATTCAATCAGGGCGTCTATCACTCGGCGGGGGTCGAACTTGACCGTTTTGCCTCAAAACTCAGCAAAGACAGCCTGCTGAACAATTATATTGACGCAGCCGCCAATTCTGCCCTAAGGAAAATCAATCGAACTCCGACTGGACTTGACAAACTTCATGCGGAGCTGTCGGATCTGGCGTCAGAGCTGAGTATTGAAGAATGCGGGGATTTGGTGCTGAGCCTGTTAAAGGTTCAGAAATGGGACATAAGACCGTCCGTACTCAGGCTGGACACCGGCGGTATGGCCGATCCCGAGAAGACTCTCTACGTTCTTGAATCCAAGGATGTCTCAGATGCATCAAGCCAAGACGGCAACCACCTCACTGCCGCTCCCCGCGAGCTTGGACTGAATATCCTCCATCCATATTTATCCAAATATCTTCAAAACGCACTCGACACCGATCCGCGCGGATTGACAAAAGAGCTGAGAAGGCTCGCCACCACCTCTGATGCCGATTTCAGCAGTGTGAAACAGGTGATTGAAAACAAATCCTCCAAATTATCGAGAACCGAACTGATCGGCGTCCTTTCGTGGCTATTCAGAAGATGGGAAAAATACAACAACCCCAGTTCCCGCGATTCCTATTCTGCGGCTCCTGAATGTCATAAATTCAACCTCTTCAACGAATGCGGGGAACGCAAACCGGCAAGTTCGCTGCTTTTACAATCCGACAACCCGCACTATCGCCTGGACCCAATGTATATCAACGTCATTCCCGAGGAGTCCAGAAAGGCGTTTTTCATTGATTATCTTCATTGCCCGGAAGCAATGCCGCTGGAAGGACATGATTTCAGCAACGAAACGGGATATATTTCCCAAATATTAGGCAGTGACTGGATTTCATACGTAGCAAAAAGCAGGGAACAGAACCTCGCCCTCATCCCATGCGAGGGTTTTATCCGTGATAAGTCCGCAGAAGAGATTCTTACCCTGATTCTTAAAGACGCTCGTTTTCTAAAGGAAATTCAGGACAACAGAGTGATTTCTTACAGTTATTATGGTGATAAATCAGATATTGCCAAGTTGAGTTACAGTGCCTATTGGCTTACTCGCGACAATGGGCCACTCTCAGCATTGACCAACTACATCATCCCCAGAAATGAATCCTTTGATGTCCTGAATTCCGGCATCATCAATCTTGAGTTGATAAACGGATTTACCAAAGATGAAATCTACGGCCTCCTTAAGCAATTGGGAGCCAAAGAGAACCCGATGGAACTCTCCTTTGCCCAACTTTACCACGTGCTGGAAAGACAGGAGGATGCATCCAAAGCCCAAAAGAACTATAAGGAAATCCGCTATCTGATGATGGATAAAATAAAGATCCAAGGCATCAGTCCGGAAGACTCTGACAAAAAGATTCTTACAACGGTCTGGGCAAAAGGGCCGGACGGGAAACTTGAACGCAGGCCTAAAGAAGACGTCTATTACTGGGACAATTCCAGACTGCCCAAAAGATTTCTCGACTCCCTATGGAAATTATGCCTCCCTTCGAGAACAGGAGAACAATCAGTGCACGACATTTTCGGGGTCAGACTCCTCTCTGACCTTAATCTGCATGTCTGCAATACTGAAGAGTATGACAAGCAACTCACCTCCCAGGTGAGGGATTTTCTTAAACAGAGGTATAAGCATTTCGTGGCCATATCCCTGACTGGAGGTGAATATAAAAACGACACCATAAAACAGAAGGCTTCGGCTATCCGAAGCTTCCTGGACAATTTCCGCATCTCCCCCTCGATCACCTACAGGAGTGAACGCGCGGCCTTGAAGGCTGTAGAAGGGGATGTGGTAAACGATGAAGGCCGGTTCTATATCTGTTCCTCACTCTCTTCCATAGAAGAAGCATTGGAGTCGCCGCAGTTGATTTCCAATCTCGCCAAAGGGTTATGCCTGAAACTGACGGTCGGGACAGAAAACGAGTTGCGGTTCATCCATGTGATACAGTCCCCCAGGAAGAGTCTGGATTTTGAGTGGGACGAACTTGACGAGACTGTAAGGGAAGACATCACGAATGCAATAGGATTGTCCGAAAATGAGCGCAGATTCTGGAAAGCCCTCAATGTCGTGCTGGACGAGGCTGACATCAATCCTGAGACGAGAAAAGGCAAGATTCTGTCGGTTCTTCCGGACATAGTCCTTCCTCAGCCTTTAACCGAGATTAAGGACTTCACCGACACTGACCTTTACAACCTCCTGTCAAGTCTTGACGAAGCTGGCAGGGATGCCTTGGAAGGCCTTTACTCACTTGACGGCTTCTATCGGGAACAGCTTGAGCGTGAGGCAGAGAAACTTTACTCACTATACAGAAATGCGACCTTTCTCAAAACCAGCCTCATCATAAAAACAAACCGGAATCGGAGGACTATAACAGAATGGCTTGAAAAACTGGAATCTTTCGACAAAGAGATTAAAGAGATGACAGCATCTCAAAGGAACAGCCGTTTTATCGGACTTGAAAACCTGTCAGACCGTTTCAGGACAGACGTTGAAGACAAGCATCCGCTACTGACGCCACCGATTCATCCCGAAGAACCAGCCATCCTTCCACAATATGCAGCGATTCTGAAACGATATAATGTCGCGGCAGGAGAATTGACATACGAAGAACAGGCTATCGGATACTTTGAAGGTTTTGAAAGTGATTTCGAGACGATCGTAAAGGAAAAGGTTTCCGTCATTGCTTCCGAGGAAGCTTCGGACAGTCTGCAAGAAGAGGACAAGGGATCCATATCCTTTACCAAACCTTCAGACCTAAAGGGAAACGGAACGGGAAAAGGGGGCTTTACTGGTTCTCAGACCAAGGAGCGTATAGGCAAAAGTGCGGAAAAAAGGGTAAAGAGCTATTTAGAGGCACATCCAGAGCGATATGAATCCGTAACGGATGTTTCTCAACGCCATAAGCATCATTGCGACCTGATATATAAACGCAAGGGAAATCCAGTGTTACGGTATCTTGAAGTCAAAAGCGTGAATGGAAACAAGATCCATTTCACGCCCGGCGAAATCAATAAAGGCAAAGCCAACCCGGAAACCTACGACCTGGCATTGGTGCATAACGACCGTATACGGATTGTTCCCAATGCTTTCAGACAGGACGGCGAGTTACTTAAAAACCTGTCGCCGTCCGGCTATGAGACCGGAATCGATTTTTCAAAAGAGGATTGAACCGTAACAACCGACGATGCCAGCGGTCCCTCGGCACATCAGCAGACAACCAGCGGCCTGAAAGATTCGGCCGTTTGTTTTGCCGAGACATATTGCCATATCAGAATGACTTGGCGGAATGCCCAGACCGACTGATACGGCAATATGTCCCGAGAGACGACGACTTTCCAACATTTACACCGCATTTTCAAAAGAGGGCGCAGACTAAACTGAATCGGAAGCCGCATGAGAAACCGAATTCTTCCACTCCTACGGCAGAGTCCTTCAGGCATTGACGCCAATCCTGCGTTCGGCCTTGGACTCTACACAATGATTGGATTGACACATATAATTCCCATTATTGGAATCCGTATTGTCCGAAATGCCTATAATAGTAACGCGAGTTCGGGATAAGTAATAGTATAAAAAAGTAGAATCGGCAGCTTGAAAA
>ERZ777305.1665-NODE-1665-length-23954-cov-3.491025_pt1 | contig 23954 bp, 23 predicted proteins | sample MGYA00374965_ERZ777305 | MGnify/ENA primary metagenome ERZ777305 (study PRJEB29328, sample SAMD00013331) | mouse gut metagenome | study: EMG produced TPA metagenomics assembly of the Metagenome analysis of fecal microbiota from mouse which was promoted... | reverse complement strand
CAGGTCCAGGTCAGTGGTGATAAGGGCCAGAAGGTCGTCCCGCACCTGCCCCAGCTTCTGGGGAAACACCCCTTTCCACAGGAAAATGGCCAGAAACAGCGCCAGACAGACCGCCAGCTGAAGCAGCCGGACCCGCTCCTGACTGGAAGCCTCCCGCCGGCGGCGGGAGGCCGGCGAGGCGCTATAATATCGAATATTCCTTCTGTGGCTGACCGCCTGTGTGCCCTGGCTGTACATGGCTGCCCCTCCCCTGTCCGTTTTTTGTCAGTCTATTCCGGAGAAATCAGGAATATTCCTCTTGACAGGCAGGGGAAAAACAAATATAATAGCTAAGCTAACTAAATCCGGGTGTGGCGAAGCTTGGTATCGCGCTTGGTTCGGGTCCAAGAGGCCGTGGGTTCAAATCCCGCCACTCGGACCACAAGAAATCCTCGCATTCTTCAAGAATACGAGGATTTTTCTTTGTTTTAGCCATGTTTCGCCTGAAAAAGTTTCTGTTCTAAGAACTCGTATTTCAGTTTACCCCAGCAAATACCCCTTACAGGATTTTTTCTGTTTTGGGGTATGTTGATGCGGATTTACAGTTCAGAGCAAAAGCCTTGCACCCATATAAGGGTACAAGGCTTTTAATCTTTAACCACTTTTCTTAATCCTGTCGATGTAGTCCTGCATCCGGTCAGCACTGGCACGTTTCATCTGGTCGGTGACATGACCGTACTTGTCCAAGGTGAACGAGGCCGTAGCATGGCCGAGGTTGCCCTGGACCGTCTTAATATCATCCCCGGACCGGATGGCAGCCACAGCATATGAATGTCTGAGGTCGTGGAAACGTGCGTTCGGAATACCGATAGACGCCACAATCTTCTTGAAATTGTGATAGACCGTGTGGGGCATCAGATGCACACCCAACTCGTTTGTGAATACTAGGCCGCTGTTTTCCCAAAGCTGTCCGGCCTTCAACTGCCATTCGGCCTGCTTGCGCTTCTGACCGCGAAGCAGCTTTATGACATATGCGGCGGGCGTGATAGTCCGCCCCTTGCTGTTCTTCGTGGGAACCAGATGGTAGACGCTGCCGCCTCCAGTCTCCTTCTGAATCTGCTTATTGATAGTGATGATTCCGCTGTCCAGGTCCACACAGTCCCAGGTGAGGCCCAGGACTTCGCCCTGACGCATTCCGGTGAACAATGTGACCAGGAACACGGTTTCGTATGGATGGCCCTTGATGGCCTCCAGAAAGCTCGCTGTGGCATCCTCGTCCAGCGGTTTGATGTCCTTCTGGACGATTCGCGGCAGCGTACAGGCATCGGCAGGGTTCGAGCGGATGTAGCCAATCATGACCGCCTGGCTCAACGCCTTGTGCAGCACACCATGAATGTTCTTGATGGTCTTGGCAGAAAGAGCTGGCTTGCCGTCTCTCTCCTTGCCAAGATTGTTGTAAAACTTCTGGATGGTATGAGCATCAAGCATATCCAGCTTGATGGCTCCCATCGCGGGGTTGATGTGGTTCTTGATATGCTGGGTGTAGTTGAGGACGGTGTACGGTTTCACACCGCCCAGGTACTCTTTTGACCATATATCCATCCACTGACTGATGGTCATTTTGGATGGCTCTTTGTAGTCATCCTTGTCCAGAGCGGCCACGGCCTCGGTCATTTTCTTTCGTACTTCCCGCTGGGTCTTAGCATAAACGCTCTTGCGGATTTCCTTCCCGGTTCCAGGGTCGATGCCGGTGACAAACCGGGCCTCCCAGGTTCCGTCTTTCCGCTGGCGGATACTGCCCTCGCCACGGGCGCGGCGCTTTTTTTCAGCCATGGTGAAAACTCCTTTACTGTAAATTGACACCAGGCATGTCTCATGATAAAATGGCCCATGCTGCGATGTCTGTGTGTTTTGCCCCTCCACTACAGATTAGACGTTTTGGGAGAGAACTTTCACAATCACACCCGTATCCGCTTGCGGATACTGCCTGTCCAGTGTGTGGAGCCGTGGAGCTGGCCCACACACTGGATAGCAGACGACTTGGAATTACAGATTAGGGATTTCCGTATGGCTTGCTGCCTGTTCGTTCAGCCAGGCTTCAAACTTTTCGCGGGGGACGATGTAGCGGTGCCCGACCCGTAGAGCTGGAATCTTTCCAGCTTTCGCCAATTCGTACAGGCGATTTTTCCCGATGCCGGTGCGTTTGGCCGCCTCGGGAATCGTCATAGTCAGTTCAGCCATGACATTGGACCTCCTTTCCTAGATTCATGTCCGTATCGTTCAAGTAAGATACTTGACGAAGGACCTGCGTACCAGTCCCCGATAGCCATCATTGAGCTTGGGGCAATATAGAGCCTGTTGATTCGCGCCGTTTATCCAGCCTGTCAGATTGTATTCACCAATCAGAGGTTCTGGACCTGGCATAAGATGAATGCCGTGCGATTTAATCTGCGTTGGAATTTTCCTGCTTTTATCCAGACATATCCACTCGGGATTGTCACAGGCAATTTTAATCAATTCCTTGATGAACGTATTGCGCCCCACTGGAGCACCAGAAGGCTGGTTGATACGAAGCCATGCCTTGTACAAGTCATAGAGGAATGTAAAAGGGAGTAAATGCCATCTGCAAAGCGGGAGAATTTCCGCTGTAAACTGCCGCAGAGGGTCATTGTATTCCTTGTACTCTGCTTGCAAATCCAAACATGCTTTAGGAACAGTGAACGTGTCATAGTTCGATTCGAGAACCAGCTTCAACACGTATTCCAGTACGTCCGGTCTATGGAGGTATTCCTGCTTGATATACTTGCGCTCGTGACCTGTAAAGCATTTCGGCATTGGAACCATCAGCATCCGACGATAAAAGGAATCAGATTTATCCTTGATGCGGGGAAGTTCGTTGATACACTGGACAACCAATCCGAAAAAGCGATACGCAATCGGATTCATGTACTTGCGATTGATTTGGATTACATCATGCGTAACAATCGCTTTCAGAATTGCTGCTTTGTCGATGTATGTACCCACATCGTTTTCGTCCACGATGACCGCCGTAGCGTGGGTCAGTGGTTCCAACATGAAGTCCTTTCCCATGTCCGATAAGGGAATACTGGCATAAGTTCCTTCGCCGCAAAGCTGGCGAAGGAGTTCACAGAGAGTTCCCTTGCCGTTGGAACCGGATTCTGAGTAGAGGAGAATAAACTTATCCCAGCTGACGAACGGCCGGATGATTGCTCCAACAATTTGCCAAAGCAGCAGAACAACCTGCGGGTCATCCGAAAGAGAGTTCATCCAGGATACTACATCCCAATCGGTGCCGTCTGTGTCATTATGAATCAGGACGTTCCAGGCATTTGGATTGTAGTTGATACGGCATTTTGAAAGCAGGACTACATCAGGACTAAACGCATGGAATTGCTTGCTTCGATAATCGAAAATGCCATTGTTCACCGGAATGTAATCTGGATTAACGCAACGGGACATTCTAGGTGCGAGGTCACGCAAATGCACCTGGACTTCCTCGAAGTCCCGCTTTGTGATGTCAAAACGAAACAGCCGGATTGTTCTCCGAAGTGTGGCATCATCAGTGGCGTAGAGGCCCATATTGGGTTCATCGGTTTGATAGACCCCCAGCAGGTCTCGGGATTCATCCGTGCTTTCCCCTGCGCAAGAAATCCTGACTACCTTGAAGTACACAGGAACAAGCATAGCAACTTGAACAAGGGAAAGGTTTCTGGGGACAGGGAATTTCTGGCTCCTAACCTTTACGGAATTTTCCAGTTCAATTTCATCGACCGTGCGCGACATCAATTCACTTGCAGCGTCTCTCGGGGACGGTAACTGGTTGGTTGGAAGGGATTTGAGGTGTTCAATATATTCCTCGGTTGCGTCAAGGACGACCTGAGAATAAGAGCGATTAGACATAATCCATCGCCCCATTTCCCAGGCCACCCGTATTGGGTGGATGCGTTTGCCAGATAAAGGTATGGACAAACATGTTAAAGCTCCTTTCAAAAAGAATCTGATTCTGGAGGAAACATAACAATCTCCAAGAGGCTTTATACGCCTTTGTTGATACCGCTTCGTCCTTCATCTGGCGCAAGTTTATCATAGCAGCCAGGAGTTGTCCAGGAAATGTCCAAGCGATTTCTTTGTGAAAATTTGTTTGTAAATTTATATATTTTATATCTAAATAGCTGAAAATATTGCATGAAAATTTGCACTGTTTTTTCGCGTCCAACTTTCTCGGGAAGAAGCGGTCCGATGTCCAATTTCACTATGAGGCACCATTTACTATGTCCAGAAGAAATTTTTTTGAGGGAGTTTGAAATATGATTGACGATGTATCATTAGTACCATTAGAAGAAATTCACTTGAATGGAGACACATATTCCCCGACGGAAATTGTTGACGAAATAATCAAGTATTGGAGCATTTCGCTAATAAAGACTGACAAAGAAGATAAGAAAAAGTTTGATTCACTCCGCAGGTATATTGAGAGAGCATTTAAGCGTAAAGGAATATCTCCAGTAGAACCATCTAAAGGTGGCATAAAAAGATATGATAGGAAGAACGTTGAAGCCATTCTTAACAGCACACCCGTCCGAAATCACATCTTGAAAATAAAAAAGGATTGGTATAGTGAACAACTCCGGCGCTTAAATGATTCCAAATCCCCAACAGCTAAGACTATTCAGGAGAATTTGAAAAAGGCTGATTCCGAAAAGCAGGCCATACCTTGTGCGGAGGCTGCCGCAGAAGCGTATTCGGAACATATGTGTAAACTAATCGCTAGTACATATGATGAAGAAATTGCGGAAGCTATTGATGCAGAAATAGATGAAAACGAAAAAATCAAGAGGGCGAAGCAGGAGATTTTGTCACAAGTCCTTGAAGACTTTATTTTTAGAGAAGTTATAAAATTTGACGAGGAAGCATACAAAGCCGACTTGAAAAAAGTACCAGATGCCTCCGATTTATACCCTTCCTTATACCAAGCCTATGCAAATGAACGCCTTTTGGATTTACGTAATTATTATAAATACAGAAACGATGGTGCTTTTGGCGAAACTGCCCTCTCTCAAATGATAAAGCCCATATTAGCAGAGCTGCGCAAGGATATCAACGATGATATCCGAAAAGCGTTAAAAGAAGCGTTTATGTAAAATTATCCGGGATGCCCAGAGACCGGGTTAAAGCTCCCAAAATTAAAAAGGTGGTAGAGCACGACGGTAAACGCCGTACTCCACCACCTTAGTGTCTGCTTGTTCTTATTTGCTAATTCCTTACCAGCCTGTCAACTTTCCGTTCAAAAAATCTGTTCATGCTGGCCGTATCGTTAATATCCGTATTTCCAGATTCCACGTATTCTTTCGCCCAGTCATATGCATGCCGCATAATACAATCCACCGGAACATCAGAAAAACGGGAGTTTTCACGTTTTAAGGAGGCAGCTACTTTTTGGGAAAATTTGTAGAATGCAATCTCCCTGATTTTCTCCTGTTCCCTTGCGGCCTCTCGTTGGGCATTGCTCCGATTGGCTTCTCTGTTCATGAGGGAAATAATGTGCGACATTTCGGGGATGTCTACGCGAATTTCATCCGTGCTATGCGCCTCAGCATTTTCGTTTATGACTATTTTGGAAAAACCATGTTTCTTGCACAGTTCATTCGGCACGAACCGAATAAATTCTCCGTAATCCAGGGTAGTTATACTGGAATCAGGTTGTTCCTGATACTTGTTATAACAGTATTCCACCATTGCGTCATGGATGCTCTGCCGGAGGTCATGTCCTTCCGATATACAGTACATCACATATATGTCCGTTATTCCGTTTGCAGTATTACACGGAACACAATGTAGCTCCCACATGACAATCTCACTCCTTCGTGGTAATATTTGAATAACTTTTCCTGGGATTATTATACCAAAATAAAATGAGATGTCAAATTTTCGCCCAAAACTCAGAACTTTTTGAGATATTTAGAGCATATTCATAAACGAGGAAATTCGATACCTTCTGTTTTAAGGTGCTCCACTCACGAAAAAATTTTTTGAGAAAATCGTAACGAAGTTGCAGCAAACGGGCCTGCCCCCACATCGAGGCAGGCCCGTTCTGTCGCTTTAAATTTGGTGTGATTTCAGAGGTTTATTTCCCTTGGCTGCGATAGAGGAATGTCACGGTCTGTCCACGGGTGACAGTATCGGCGGGGCTGAACGTGTTCGCTCCGGTGCCAGAGGTAATGCTGTTCTCGACGGCCCACAGCACGGCGTCATAGTAATAGGTGCCGGACTGAACATCCGTGAACGGGTTGCTGCTGGCCGCAGGCTTCGGAGAACCGGCAGAGCGCCAGAGGAAGGTCACGGTCTGCGCACGGGTACAGGAGTCATTGGGGCTGAACGTATCCGCGCTGGTGCCAGAAGTGATACCCTTCTCCACGGCCCAGAGGACAGCATCGTAGTAGTACGCTCCCGCCTGGACGTCTTTGAACGGATTCGTGGTAGTCGTGGACTTCGGAGAGCCGGAGGCGCGCCAGAGGAACGTCACGATCTGCGCACGGGTACACGGGTCATTGGGGCTGAACGTCGTGGCGCTGGTCCCGGAGGTCACTCCGTTCTCAACCGCCCACAGCACAGCATCGTAATAGTAGGCGCTGGAGGCTACATCGGTAAAGGGATTCGTTCCGGTGGGCTTGGTGGGCTGTGTAGTGCTGACGTTGGGAACTGTCCCCGCCAGAACAGAGCTGTCAGAGCTTTTCCCGTCTACTTTCAAGGTTCCCTTGGTGTCCAGGTTAGTCCCATACAGCTTGCCGGAGATTTGCGCAACAGCGGTTGTCTCCGCAGAGGTCGTACCGGTCAGGGTGACTTCCTTGTAGCCCTGGTCCAGCGTTGAGGAAAGCGTAATGTCATAGCTCTTGCCCGCACCGTCCACCTGGACGCTGTTGGTGGCCTTGCTGTCGTCCACCAGGAAGGTGACGCTGGAGGCGGCGGTGCTGACGGTAGCGGATTGGTCCACGTTGACCATGGTGACACCCAATGTTCCAGTACCAGTGTTAGATACGGTATAGGTGCCCGTGGGCAGCCACATAGCGGTGCTGGAATTTGCGGCAGTCTCTCCATCCGATGTAGGAGCGATGTTTAGGAGCGGGAAAACCTCAGAACTTACGACGGTTATTTCTCCATTTTTCACAGTAGCGACCGTATTCCCGGCGCTATCCGTAATCGTTGCATTGGATGTTTTCAGACTCAAAAAGTTCATGGCATCTGTATTTGCGCTCGTACTGGATTGCCTCCCTGCCCAAATTCTGTTGATGTCAGATGCGGAGATATAGCTGATAAAGTAGTTATATTCGGTTCCATAATCTATGGAATCATTCATAAGGTAGTGCCAGCTATATATAGCATTTCCGCCTTTGACGGTTTTCGTAAATGGAATATAACGCTCTGTGTTGGGGAAGTTGGGGTCATAAATCATCAGGCGGGTTTCCGTGCTGCTCTCTACTACATCGTAAGCCACAACAGCATGGCCGCCATACGTTACGTTGTGTAGCATGGAAACGACTACTGGCCCCTTTTTGACTGCGTTAAACAGGTCGTCTATTTTATCTTTGTTCCTCCAAGTCGCTTGACTTCCAATGGGGGTGTTCTGGGCTACCTGCATGGCTTCAATGAACTCCGTCAGGGTAAACTGGCTGCTGGCATCTGTCGGATGCAAGTCAAACGGTACCTTCGCGCCAGAACGATAAGAGCCGGTGGAAACATTACCCTCAAAAAACATCACGGAAGTGCTGGACATGCCAAAACAACTACCGCCCCAGGTTCCTCTACTGTTATACAATTCCGTGGCGCGTGTAGTTTCACCAAACATCAGTTGATAGCGCTCCAGAGGAATTTGATAGTTTTCATCGTATCTAAACGAGCCGCTGCTATTGGGAAAATAATAGGTCAAGCCATTTAAGGTTTCATCGGTTGGTATCCCGGACCAGAAAGCATATAGGGTGATATCTTCTGTTACTGTATCCCCATCTACCCATATACGGGCATTTTTCAATATGCCATTATCAACATCACCGGACATCCAATATAAAAATGTATGTCCACTCCAAGTGGGAGCATCTGGCAAAACGGGGGCGCTGCCTTTGGCAACCTTGATAGACTGCATTGTACCAGGAGCGCCATTGAGTTGAAACCGAATCGTACAGTCCCCAGTAGTCCAAACAGCATACAAAGTAACATCTTCCGTCACTTTGTCGCCGTTGCGCCACTGGACAGCATCGGTCAGTTCATTGCCCTTGATAGTGCCAGAGAACCAGCCCTGGAATACATACCCGCTCCGCGTCGGGTCCTTCTCCGGCAACGTGATAGCTCCGTCCTTGGGGACTTTCAGCGGCTCCGGGGTAGTTCCCGACCCGCCATTCAGATTGAAGGTAACCGTGTAGGTATCAACAGCCTTAGTCCACTTGGCAACAAAATTTGTGTACTGGGTATAAGCCGTAGAAAGGCTCGCTTTCGGGTAGCTCCCGAACTCGGTCATAAATTCCGGCTCTGCGTTCATATCCGCAGATTGCGGAATCTGGTTCGCGGGTACGACATACCAGCCGTCAAAGGAGTAGCCGTCCCGTGTAACAGTGGGGAAGCAGGGCAGCTTGCCGCTGGTATCGGCGTACACCATTCCGGCCTTGCTGGTCAGTTCAATCCCAACGCCAAGATTGGTAACGCTCAATGCGTCGCCCAAAAGCTGGCTGCGACTGTGACCGTCAATTTCCGTGACCATGCCGCCGTTGGGGTAGAACATCATCATGTTGCCCCGTTCGGGCTGCTTTGTCCAGTGTGCCCAGAGGTTGACCAAATCCGTCCTGGATTCCGCTCCCGCATTACCCAGATAGGGGTTCAGAACCGTGGTCGTTGTAATCCTCTCGCCGCCTGTCTCGGCGGTATACCAGCCATCAAACGTATACTCCGAACGGGTGACCTGCGGAAGTGTTGTAGCTATGCCAGCGTTATCGGACAATAGCTGATAGAATTTGCCTCCGTAGTCTCCCTCGAAGCCCTCCAGGCCCTGCGAACTGGCAAGCATTCCGCCGTTATAATAGAACCTGACTTCAAAATTGGTAATCTGCTGCGGCTCCTGGGTCCAGTGGGCCCAGAGAAAAACTTGACTGCTACCTGTATCGTAGAGGGACAAGTCCGTATCTGAGGATACCTTTGTCCCGCCAGTCTGGGCGGTATACCAGCCATCGAAGGTATAGCCGTCACGAATGGCATCGGGGAACACGGGTAATTTGTTGGTGCTTTGGAGCAGAGTTTCTACTGTAAATCCGTCCCAGTCTTTATCGAAATACTCATAGTTGGCGGGTTTGACTGCGGTTCCGCCGTTGGGGTTGAACCAGATTTCACAGACGTAACTACTCAAATCTGGTTCGTTTTCTGCCGCCAGGGCAACACCCGGCAGCAAGCTCAGGCACATCGCCAGTGCCAGCAGCAGCGCCAGGATACGCTGGCGGGATTGTGTTTGTTTCATCGTACTATGGTTCCTTTCCGATATTTTTAATAAAGCACTTGGAAACATGAATATTCAATACGTGGATGCATTGTAGACAGCATGGCTCACCTGAGCGGCGGCAGCTCTGGTTTCAACCTGTGTTTGCATTTGGGCCGCCAGATTTGCGGCACTGAGAGCATTTGCATACTCCATCAGTTGTATCATCCGCTGCTGGTTGTACACAGCCTGCCTTGCCAGATTGATTAGCTCCTGTTGACCATTGAGCATCTGCTGGCGGAAATTGTTCTCTTCATAGAGGTCAATCAAATGTCGGTAATCATCCGCACGGTCATTTCGGAGGCCATGAATGAAAAAGCGTACAGCATTTAAGCACACATAATCCGGTGGAAAATGGATGGTCTGAACAGTTTTTGCTATCTCTCCCTGGAGAACACGAACTTCTTGCGTGAGCGCATGGCACTGGTTCACAAGCGCCTCGTTATGTGTCTGACGTTGAGCATTTCTTAGCGAAATTCTGTTGTTTTCGCTCTCTGCTGCATAGTTCGCTTCAGTTGCCAACTTCCTTGCGGAACGTGCAACGATAAAATACGCAACAACGAGAAGCGCCCATTTCAAATAGGGGATGTGCAAAAAATTCCAGTCCACGTTATAACGTTCGATAAGCAAGGGTATAACACAAGACAGCACCACAAAAGCGCCGAGCACTGCTGCTATCCGTAGCAACTTGGAGTTTGTACGCTTCCTCGCTATGATATATGCGAGGATTAAGAATCCGTATATAAATGAGATAATGCCCCCGAGAAACAGCAGGAACAAAATCCATATACCGAACACTTTACACCACAAGGAGAAGCTGCGGTCCGACAGCTTTGAAATATTCCATGACAGAGGTGGTATATATTGATACGATTCTTCTTGTTGGACTGCGTTATTCAGCGCAGCCATCTGGTTCATTTTTTGGGCAAGCTGTTCCAATTGACGGCCCAAATAGCAGGTGTTATTAAGCAATTCTGCCTGATTCATTCGCCGCACCTCCCCTCAATACCGAACAAGTAGGCAAGCATGGCCCCATTATGGACCTTGCTGCCGCTGTCTCCGGAGGCAAGCGCCGGAAACAGCGGCGGTGCAAGCGAAGGAAAAGATAAAAAGCGCCTCATTTTGTAACCTCCTTGCCGTTTTGAGCGGCCATCCTGTAATCTCGCGGTACTCGCCGTTGGGGGTGGTACTTCCATTCCCGGCCCCCGCAGGCTTTCCCTAGCGAGACAACAAAAGCGGCGCAGGGCGAATAATCCCTACACCGCTGGAAGCTACACACACAATCCCCACTTGCTAAATGCTATGTAAAAGGGTATAATGGGGCCGTGGCGCAGTAATCTGCTGTGTGGGAGGTCGAGTCTCCTGCATAGGGGTGTGGGGGACTGGTACTCCCTCACACCCTGCCTTTTGCTTCTGTGTCTCGCAGTTATTTTACAACAAAACGGAACGGATTGCAATAGGACTTAACACGGTTTCGACGCAATTTAGCGTTGGGGCCGTGTTTACTTTTGCCTCCGTCCATCTGTTGCGCTGCATCACTCGGGGCGGCTCCGCCGCCCTTCTCTCCCGGCTCTGCCGGGTTAAAGGGCACCCGCGACAGCGGGCAAGCGGCAAAGCCGCGCAGTAAGGGCCTCTGACAGACTGCGGCAGCGGTTTGACAGAGGTGGCCCGGAGCGCAGCGGAGGGGCATCGGCGTCGGCTATGCCGACCACGCAGGTATAAAACGCAGTTTTAGCCTGTGTGTCACCGACCCTTATGCCCTTTTTCGCCCTTCGGCGGTTCTGAGGCCCATACGGGGCCGAAACCGCCGGGATGCCTGATTTTTCAACGGATTTGATTTTATAATTCAGGCGATTTCAGAGCGAAACGAAATTATAAAAAATATAATCTTTTATAATTTCGTTTCGGAAGCCCGGAATTTTCAAGGCCAATTTTATAAATTCCGGTCACTGTGCGTTTCGGATTATAAAATCCGAAAAAATAGCCGGAATTATAAAATAGCAGGGCCTTGATACAACGGGATTCGCCATTTTAGGCTGCTGGGGCCGGGGGCGCTATTCCCCCAGCCTTGGCAGCCAGTCCGGTTCATGTTCCTTCCCTGATACCGCGATTTCCCGTTCATGTGACAGGCCGTGGTAGCGGGGGTGCTGTGACAAATCATATTTCTGCACCTGCTTCGGCTCCTGCCCTCGTGTGAACAGCCAAGCGGCATCCAGCGGCATGTTGAGCACGGTGTTTATGGATTTGTTGGCTTTGGTGCTGATATACCGCGCCGTTTCCACGTCCTGGCCTCCCAGGTATAGCAGGTGGTCGCAGTTATTGATGATAGTCATAGCTCGGGCGTGGCCGTAGCTGGCCTCTAACTGGGACAGGCTCTGGAGGATAACGCTGACGCTGATTTCCCTGGAGCGTATGACAGATGTGATTTTATCAAAATCGGGGATGCAGGAATCAGCGGCGGCGGCAAAATCGTCCAGAATCAGGCGCACAGGCACTTTCAACCTATTGTCAGGTCCCAGGTCGGCGAAGTCACAGAGGGCCTGGAGGGCCTGCGCATAGAACAGAGCGGCGAGACAGTCCATGGAGCGGTCCGTGTCGCTGATATGCAGGAATACGGCGGTTTTCTCCCAGCCAGCATCGACAAAATCAAGCTGTTTTGGATGATTATATAGAGCCGACACGCCGTCAAAGGTCAGGCCGGACAGCTTTTCAGCCAGTACCCCTTGAACACTCGCATACATCTTTTCTGCTTTGCTCATGGATTTATAGAGCTTGTACCGGGAGACGGCGAAGCTGTCCGGGTCCAGCTCGGCCAGCTCCAGCATCAGACGCTCAAACAGACCGCCCATTTCAGCCAACAGCTTTGCCGCGCTGATTAACGTATGCTCGTTCGCTGGCAGGCACTCCAGCACATAACCAATCAGGCTTTCCAGTACCATCCGGGCCGCATACTCCCAGAACGGGTCCCGGTGGTTTTCCACGGGGACAACAGCGGCGGCAATAGTGCGAATATCCTGCTCGTTCCAGCGGTCCCGCTGTTCATCGTAACGGACATAGCGCAGAGGATTGTACCCGCAGGGGGAGCGCAGACAGTCGGTCAGGTCGATTTCCCGGACCGTGTAGCCGTTCCGCTCCAGGACCGCGCCCGCCTGCTGCCGCAACGTACCCTTGGTGTCGGTGACAATCAGGCTTTCACTGGCCTGGAGGATGTTAGGGAGCACATAGCCCCGCGTTTTGCCAGCACCTGACGGGCCGATGATAAGGTCGTTGTTATTGAGGCCCGTGGCCCAGGTGTCGTTGCTGACAGTCTGGCCTTGGGCCAGGATACGATATGTTTCCATGTCAGCCCTCCTTTCATAGTTCTGTGATAATACGGTCAGCGAGACCCCAGGCAATGGCCTCTCGTGCGTCAAAGTAAGTGTCCGTTGCTGTCTGGGCATAGACTTCCTCCAGCGCGTGGCCGCAATGCGCGGAGAAGATCATGGCGACGGTTTCCCGCATTTTCATCAAATCGCGGGCCAGGGCGTCAACTCTGAGGGCTGTGCCACCCACGCCGCCGCTCATGAGCGGGTCATGAATCATGATACGAGCGTGGGGCAGCATATCGCGCCGGTTCCCAGAGGCGAACAGGAGCGCGGCCATACTTGCCGCCATTCCGGTGCAGACGGTTCGGACAGGGCATTTGACAGCCTGCATGGTGTCATACAGTGCAAGGCCGCTGCTGATTTCGCCGCCCGGACTGTTGATATACATGGTGATTTCCTTCTCCGGGTCAACCCGCTGTAAATAGCGCAACTGCAAAATCAGGCCATAGACGGATTCCTGGGAGATTTCACCTACGCACTCGATTTCCCGGTTCTGGAACATTTCATCCTGGATGGTGTGTCGGCAAAAGCCCTCGGAAGATTCTTTGATGATACAGGGTATCGTTATCATGGGCCACTCCTTTCTTCCAATGCGGCGAACGGCTCAATCAGAATCGCGTGGAATACCTCCAGCTTCTGCGGCTCCAGCAGGCTGGCCCGGTAAATGATTTCTGAGAGCACACAGCCGTTATTTTCATCGTTGTACTCCGCGATACGGTTATGATACACGCTTTCAAAATGCGGATTTCCCGTGAGATTTGCAATGGCGGTAAAGAAATCATCGGCAAACAGCTCAAACGCCGCCAGAAAATTAGGCTCACCAGCGCCAGCGAATTGCAAACGCTCACTCAGCGGGATTTTCGGTACTGCTGCCATATGCACCTTTCCTCCGTTCGTAACAGTTCAGCAGCGGCAGGGCCAGGAGTTCCATGGCCTCAGCCGCCGTGACTCTGGTTTCTGTCTGCTCCCACAGCTTGCTGACGATGGTGGCAACTTCGCCATAGGTAATTCGTTCCTCCTGGTCAGCCGGGATATGCAGGAGGAATGTCAGGTCCACAAATTCAGCCCCATAGTCGCGCAGGTAGGCCATCGCAGGTATGTTCGCCATATTGCGAACCGCGCAGGCGTTAAACTCCGGGTGGGCCGGAGAGCCGTTCCTCAGCTTGGCAAGCTGCTGGTCGAGGGGGATTTTCTGGATACGCATGGTCAAACCTCCCCCGGCCAGTGGCCGTCAATGGAATGGTCCCATTCGATGGTCCCATCCTCGTATCGCCGTGTGCGGCAGGCCGTGAGAGTCCAGTGGTCGGTCAACCGCTCCATGACAGCGTGTTCCCGGTCAAGGACGCGGATGCAGCGGTAGCGCTGGCCGTTGTGATTGAGATAGATTTGCCCCTCAACGGGCGTGATTAAATCGGGATATTTCATATCGTGTCCTCCCTATGTGGCATCGTCCAACACACGGAACGCCATAATCAGGTGCTCTTGGGTGTGGTCCTCATGACTGAACAGACTGCACACACCGTCACGGAACGTCCAAAAGGGCGCGTTGCTCCAGTACAAAACAGAGCCTCGGCCCTGATTGGCGCGGCTGATTTTGTGGTCGGGCTGACCGTCCATGACGCTGTAGAAGCCCACAGAGTTCGCCAGTGTGACCCGGCGCACTTGACCAACATAGTCACTCTGACAATGCCCGGTAATTTCCAGGCGGGGATTGGCTTTCAAAGCCTTCTTTAGCTGAGAGAGGTTCTTAATCATAAGATTTCCTTTCCGGCCTTTCGGCCTTGTATATTTTGGATTGGTCCATCAGCGGGTGTAGAGGGTGACACAGCATTTCCAGCCCCCGCGCTGCTTGTCGCGCTTGATTCGGACGGCGCTTTTCCTGTTCTGCGGGTCCATCTTGTGGCGGTATGCCCACATCAGACAGTCATGGTAGCTCAACAGGCGTCCATCCCGCCCTACGATTTCAACGTGACACGGCATTGCATTACACCTCCCCCGGTTTGAATGTGACCTCATGGCCGGGATTCTCCCGAACCAGCAGCTTTTTCATATCGTCCACCGTCATATCGTTGTCGAGAGCCGCCTGGACAACATCCACCAGCTTCTCGCCGTCCAGATAGGCCCAGACGGTCTTTTTCTTGTATCTCATGGAATCGCTCCTTTTTCCGGTATGTTCCCTGCATAGACAATACGACCCGGCGAAACGGACGCAGATGCAAAGCAGATGTGTCCGTTTTGCCGGGTGCCGCAGGCGGGCTTTGCCCGCCTGCGTATCCGTTGACCGCCGCATGAGCGGTAGAGGCAGCAGGACGGTCACGCGGCGCATGTCAGGCGCTCTTTTGGATGCCGTACACATCGTCAACAAAGTAGCGGCTGAAGGGATTGAAAATCGCCGTGCAGCGGACGCCATTGACTTCGGCCAGATACAGGTTATCGCCGATGCTCTTGATGATTTCAGCCTCTCCCAGCACATGCCGGTCGTGCTCGTGGTCCTTCAGACTGTGGATATACGCCTGCACTTTCATGTTCTTGACCTCCAGTTTCTGTATTTTATGGGTATGACATGGGGGAGGCAAAGCCTCCCCCTGTTGCGGCTCACGCGGCCTTGCGGCCCCGGCCTCTGGCCTTGTCCTCGCTGGCGGTGCTCTCGTCACGCTTACTGTCAGCGAAATAGGCGTTCTCTGCAACGATTTCCGTAGAAACGCGCTTGTTGCCGTCCCGGTCCGTCCAGTTCTGGGCCTGGAGACGGCCATCCAGAGCAATCATGCGGCCCTTGGTGAAATACTTGCTGACAAACTCGGCCGTGCCGCGCCAAACGGTCACGTCGAAGAAGTCAGTCTCTCGCTCTTCGGCCCTGCCCGCAAAATCACGCTCCACGGCGATACGGAACGAGCCAACGGGGACGCCGTTCTGTGTCGTTCTCAGCTCCGGGTCGGCGCAGAGCCGCCCCATCATCGTTACATGGTTCAACATGGATATAACCCTCCCGATAATTTTGGATTCTTCCCCAAATCACCCGCGCTGGTTTACCAGCGGAAAAATACCTGCCTATTTGCGGACGGCATGAAAAGAACCGATAAGAAACTGTTTTCACTCACACAATTTCCTATCGGTTTCTATTATTGGGGAGAATCATTCTTTGCCCGGTTCATATGATTCCTGATTCATGTCTGAAATGCGTTGAGGGGCTTGCCTGGGCTTTCGGCCAATCCTTTCCGCCTGACAATACTTGTGCCACAGCCGCAAGGACTTATCATCCCGCCCCGTCACTAAAAATTCGGGATTGATGATATACAAGCCATTTCGCACTTTTCGTATAAAGTCCACCTCGCCCAGCCTGTGCATGATGCGGACTACTGTATCCTTGGAAACGCCAGTCTTATCAGCAATTTCCTGATAGGTAGCGGCCAAAGTGTTGTCAGACGGCCTGATTTCATGGAGTAAATACGCCAGCACATTCAACTGCTTGAACTCAGATATTTCAATCTGCGGTTCAACTTCCGATTTTGCTCGTTTTTCCCGATACCAAATATTCACAAATTTGTTGAGGTCCAGCTTCCAAAAAAATCTTGATGCGGGTTTTGGGGTTTCTGGAGTATCCATAGTCCACCTCGTCCCTGCCTGTTATGTACAGCGTCATTTTACCATGCAGGGAAATTTTTTTCAAGAAGCTATTAAGTTTTCAGCATGAATGGTATGGACGAAAAGTTTTATCGCATATTGTAACGATATGTCATACCAAACATACTTGCGATAAAGTATATAACCGTTTGACAAGTAGTCGGGAGATTTAGCAATTTACGAATCAGAAACAACCGCATTCCGTTTATTATTCGTCAAAATGAGAACATTTTCTTTCAATTAAAGGATGCAGGCCGATTGAGGCTCCTCTATATCTTCTTTGTATGAAATACTGTGGTCCGCAGACAGGGTGGACAGATTGCGGTGATGTCCAGCATGGTAAATGATTTTGGCACTATAAATGTATCTCATTGAATACATCGAATCTCGTCGCAATAACTCTCGCACCGGCTCCGCCGGTGCCTGGAGTGATGGTGAAGTGACAAACTATGGTTTAACAGAAGTTCCCAAGCAAATTGAGAACTCAGAAAAAAATCCCCCTTTTATACGGCGGTCCGCGCCAGGAGCAATTCCTCCGACGCCTCCAGCGCGGCAGCGATTTCCCGTTGGATAAAGCCCTCTATCTCAGGGTCCACATGGCCGTTCTCGCACAGCTCCCCAATCAGGTCTGATACCTGGCGGTAGTCTCGGACGGCTTCTGCATACTCCATGACAAGGCGGCGTTCCAGGTCCCCCAGTCGCTCCCCGTCCCGTTCGGCCAGGTCCATGAGGACGGCGGCTTTCTGCGCGGGCGTGGCTCCCGGCAGAAAGGGCTTGTCGTTGATAAGCCCGTCCAGGCCGTTCCATGTGGATATGATGCTGATGCTGTTCTGCATGGTTCCGCTCCTTTCAATTCAAGATTCTGTATCGCTCCCGGCATCCGTCAGGATGCGGAAGTGAGAATTTCCGTTTTCGCAACTTTTTGAGGTAAAATGTGTGTTTTGAAAAATCGTACACAGCAGGCAGAAAAAAGTACAAAGCTGTCGTTTTCCCAGGGTCAGGCCATTTTAAGCTCAATTTTTGCCTATTTTCCGCCCAAAAAGAGACCAGAAAAAGGCCAGCGGCAGCCCAAGGTCAACTGAAAGCCCACAAAGGGGCCAAAAGTGGGCGCGAAATGGCCCAAAAGTGACCAGGAAAAGGCCGGGAACATTCTATGAGCAAGTTACATGGCCTCCTTCTGGCCGCTTTTTGGCCCAAAAACGGCTAGAAAATGACCGGAAGGAGACCAAACCGCTGAAAAAGCGCGAAATGTACGAAAAACCTGTACTTTTTTTGAAAAGTACCAGATTGACGTCAGCTGGTGCGGGAGAACGGCTGACGGGAGAGAGGACATGAAAATGTACGAAATCGAAAATTTTTTCGTACACACTAACCCCTTGCGACGCAATGGATTAGGCCGTTTTGTACCTTTGTACTTTTTTATTTTAATTGAAATAATAATAAATAATAAAAGGATAGTATCTCTATACGGCAGTAAACTTGAAAATTTTTCGTACATCGGTACAAGCCTCAAAATCGCAACTTTTTTCGGTGTTTCGCATTTCCCACGTTCCCGGATGTCAGGGCCTTGGTGCGCCCTTGGTGGCCTTCGCGCCCTTCTTATCCCTCCCGGCATGTCAGGGGGTGGACAGGCCGCCGGAGTTCCGGCGGCCTGCCTCGCATGTCAGAACCCGCTTGCGGCTGGCAGGCTCCCGCGCTCCCGCACCAGGAAATTGTTCGCCTTATAGCTGCCCTCGGAGCTGACTTCCGCCTGCCCTCCCAGGCTGTCAAGGTACTGCGCTCCCGCCTTGCTCTTGGAAATATAGACCGCGTACCGGGTCCAGGTGAAGCCCCGCATGTTCTTATCCCGGTAGTCCGCGCTGAGCACAAGCATGGTATCCAGCGCATCGGCCTTGCGTTCCGCCAACTGGATAAACAAACGTTTGATTTTCTGTTCCGTTTCCGGTCCCACACTGGCAATATAGGACCGCTCCAGGAACAGCGTCAGGCCCTCACGCTCCCTGGTCCGCTCCGGGCGGGTAGCCTTGACGTTCTCCAGGTCCACGAATGTAAAGCCGCTGTCCCCAGACGGCGCGTCAGCGCCGGTCAATCTCCCCTTGGTCAGCCGCAGGAACGCCCGCCCGACAATGCGTCCGTCCACCAGGGCATAGAGAATCTTCTTGTTGGAATCGAACGCGGAGAGCAGGCACTCTTTATACGCGCCGTCGATATAGGAAAGGCAAGTCCGTTTGGGCTGTGTCCCCAGAAGCATGGTAGAGATAAAATCGTCATGCTCACGGACGGTCAGGCCGTCCTGCTCCACGCCGAGATTGGTCCGCCAGCCCGTTTTGATGCGATTGGTCAGCGCTGTGTTCAGCTCCCGCTGCAAATCGCCCTCATAGTATTTCAGCGCGTCAAGCTGGCCCATCAGCTCGGCCTTGACCACGCGCAGAAAAGCCTCGGACTGCCGTGAGCCTAGGCTTCTGCAATATGTTTCGGCGATATACGCGCCGTTGTCACAGAGGAACCGGACAATACTGCTCTTGTGCCGCTGCTGGAACTCCGGCGTGAGGCCCATGCGCTCGGACAGCGCTTTCCAGTCGGCGTCCGTCTGGAGTAGGTTTTCTTTCAGCGTCTCCATGGAATCGCATTGTTCCAGCGTGTCCAGGTTCCGCAGGACCAACAGGGCGTCCGTCCTGGTCTGGATACCAGGCAGGATAGGCCGCAGCTTATCCAGGTGGACCAGCATCCGCACGGCGTCACAGGCCGTCAGACCGGAGATATGTCCCAAATCGGCCTGCATCCAGCCGTCCAGGGGCTTCTCGTCAAGGCAGGAGGCCAGGACCGCTGTATCGCCGTCCCCCATGTCGCGCCGCAGAACATCCCGCTTGCGCAGTTGCCGCAGCACTCCCAGCCGGTAGTCCTGGCTGTCGGACCGCAATAGATGATAGAAGGTCATGTACTGCCCTGGGAGGCCGTACAGCGCCCGCAGCTCCGGGAAGGTGTAGCAGCGTCCGGGGGCTAGGGATTCTGTTTTCAATTTCTGCTGCACCATCCAAGCGCAGTCCTCCAGGTCCTTTCCGGTCAGCTCATTGAGATTGAAGTGCTCCCGGTAGAGCTTTTCCTGGAACAGAACAGAGTTGCCGGGCAGGTTCAGGAACATCTCCGCATTATCGTCCAGCAGGCGGATAAAATGCTTTTTGCTGTTGACAATGGCATAAATCAGAATGTCCTCCTGGTAGGGACGGGTATCGGCGAGGCTGATTTCCTTAAATTTCTCGCCGTACAGAACATTGACATACCCGCTGTAGGCGGCCAGCAGCTCCGTCCAGTCCTGCCCAGGCTTCTCAGCCGTCTGCCGTTCCATGTTCCGCAGCTCGCGCAGGGGACAGCCGCTCCGCTGCCAGTGGGAGAGAAAGACACTGGTGGCGTCAGGCCCAAGCCGGGCAATGAGGACAGACAGGAGCCGGTGAACCTCCGGCGCGTCCTGGGCAAAGCCCCGGTAATCGTTCGCAGTCAAATCCTCCCGGATTTGATGTTCATAAAGCAGGCGGGTAATGTCCAGGAGCGGGCCGTCCAAAAAGTCCGCGATTTCCCGGAACGGGGCTGTGGCGAACAGATGCCGGGTAGACGTGAAAGGCTCCAGCAGCAGGGATTTCTCCCGCCCTGTCAGGTCCAGGGGTATCCCCACGCAATGCAGGAAACTGCTGATGGCCATCTGTTGAACTTCCTCGGACAGCTCCGCGAAGTGTTCCAGGAAAATGAGCCGGGTATCGTCCGGGAGGGTATCCAGCCCCAGCACGGCCATAAGCCGCTCCTGCGGGTAGGTGGTCACGTCCCGGCCATGGGTCCGGCAGATTTCCAAAAGGCTGCACAGCCGGGTCATGAGGACCGCACGGCGGGAGGGCGGCTTGGGCCTGGGCGCAGGCGCATAGTACCGGGAAGAACGGCCATACCCGCTGTGATAGGTGGGTTCCGGCTTTTCCTCTGGCGGGTCCTCGGGAAACAGGGGCAGCAGCCGGGTGTAATAGGCGGCAAACGCCGGGTTCTGAATCAATTCCCGCTGTAAGGATGTATCCGCGACGTGGATACCGGAAAGCGCCGTGTCCATCCGGTCACAGCAGTCCGTAAGCTGGGGAATCGAAAAGGCTTTCAGCCAGTCCAGAGACAGTCCGGTGGACTTCATCCGCAGGATGGCGGCGGCGCGTTCCAGCAGGGTCTCGCTCAGGTTAATCGTCTGTGTCATGTTCTGCACGCTCCTTTACGTTCAAAATGTAGTCTTGGGCTTCGGTGAGGCTCAAAACACCTTGCTTGACCAGCTTGCCGCAGACATGGAAAAGCTGGACGGCCTCCGGGCAGTCCAGGGTGTAATTCTGCCCCTCCAGAATCTCATCAAGGCCCTCCCGCGCAATCTCGCAGGCAATAGGCTGACGGTCCCGGTAGTATTTGTATTCATCCAAGAACTTGGACACGGAGGAAAAGGTATCGTTCATTTCCGCATAGCGCTCCCGGATGCTCTGGACCAGCTCCGCCTGCTGGCGGCGCTCTGCGTCCTTCCGGGCGGCGGCCTGGGCCTCCTGCTCCGCTTGCAATTCCGCCTCTGACAGATAGCGGCGTTTCAATATGTTCAGCGCGTCCATGGACAAATTGGACTGCTGGACGGCATGGTCAAACAGTTTCCGCTGTTCCTCCGCAGAGAACAGTCCTGCGGAAAATTCATCCAGGAGGATAGCGGTTGTCAGCAGCGTATAGTCCTCCGGTTTGTAGGTGAAAAAATACTCCTCCAGCCAGTGGAGCATCTGACGGTGGCCGTCATCGTCCAGAAAGTCGCGGTGCAGTTTCAACTGGAACGGGCCGTTGCCGTAGCTCTGCCGCGTGGTCAGGGCCTCTATGAAATACTGGTGTCGGTAGCCGAAGAATTGCTCAAGCCCTCCGGGGCCGTAAGTATCGAAAAACGATTGAAAAAATTCATACGCCTGCATCGTGGAAATCCGATGCGCGTAGTTCCAGATATTGCTCGTTATTTCCTTCTGGACGTTGTTGCGATCTTTGCTCAAACCGTGCTGGAAAAGCTCCCACAAATTCAGGATGCCCTTGTTGACCAGCAGACCAAACTGGCTGCCGCAGGAGTTCTCCCAGAAGACATCGGGATAGTTCTTCCCGGTTAGTTCCTGGTAGCGGTCCAGGCGGAGCTGAATCCTTTCCCGGTCCATATCGTCTTGCAGGCACAGCTCGAACAGTGACAGGTACTGCTTGGGTTCCAGGGCCGATGCCAGAGGGTCCCACTTGGAATCCATAATGTCAAAGCCGCTAAAAACAGGGTGGTAAATATCAGCGTGGCGGCTGAACCATAGGAACGTACTGGCATTGCGGATTCGCGTACCGTCTTTCAGCGTATCCGTAAGGCGCTCCTGGCCGTAACACTTGATTTTGAATTTCTCATACACCTGATAGACCAGGGAGAGCTGGGCGTAAATTTCCGGCGCAAGAGCCGCTTCTCCAGACAGAGCTTCATGGAACAGAGCCACGGCGATTTTCTCCGACACGATAGATTCAGGCCGCAGACAGCCCTCCGCCGTCTGTGATAGCACAACTATCATATTGGCGTAGGCGATTTCCAGCGGCGTGTAACCATGCTCCAGAAGGGCGTTGTGGGGCTTACTGCCAGCTTTGACGTTGGATATGGGCAGGGCGCAGAGGGCGCGGAGCGGTGCCGTGTCCTTGCCCTTGACCGCCTTGATTTGCGGCGTCAGCCAAGTAATCAGCCAATTCAGTGTGCTGACATTGCCCAGGATGGGCATGGTCCGCTCCCGGCCCAGCAGACGGAGAAGTTGCGGCTTGAAGTTCATTAGCGCGTGCTCCTGGTCAGCGAACAGGCCCAGGACAAATAGCAGGTCCTCCGTGGAATCGTACTGGGCGGCGGTCAGGCGAAGCTCTCGTTTCGTTGCGCCGTCCCGCCCTTCGTCCAGCAGATACAACGCGCCAGCCAAATAGAGGTCTCCGTCTGACGCCCTGCGGACCCGGCGAAGGAAGTCCTCCCGCTGGGTGCCGACAAACATCTCCGCCGTTGTCAGGTCACAGGTGTAGGACATTGCCAAGGCAATGGCGCGCAGGTCCTGGGTGTTCATGCCGAAGCGTTCCTCATAGCGTTCCAACAATTCGCCAAGATAGAGAAAACCGTATCGCTCCTGGAAGGTACTGCCGTCCTGCGGTGTCAGGAACGGGCAGCGCTTGTATGGCTCGGCGCTTTGGGCGCGGGTAACCTCCGCTGTGTCCAGAACAAAAGCAACGATGCTGTTGAGCAGGGGCAGATTGATTTTTGCTGAGTATGCGGTCAGTTCTGTTTGCAATGGCATTGCAGCAGCCTCCTTTCATTTCTGCTGCCCCCGGCCCGCTCTCGGCGGGCAAAAAAAGAGCCTGACGGGGTTCGTCAGGCTCTATGGATGATAGCACCTTTAATAGCTCTGTATGGCCCCAGATATTTGAATGGTATAACAGTCTGGAGACAAATTAGAGAAATACAAATTTCATAACTTTTTAAGGCAAAATTATGCTCCATGTTTGAGTTCAAAATTGGCGGGAAAAGAGGTTTTGACCTCAAAAAACAGAGAGTAGCTTCAAAATTTACATCTCCGCCGTCTGGCTGTCACACCGTAAAAGGCCCATCAACTGCACTTATGGTCAAGAATATACATCAATTTCTCTTTTACACGCCGTATTTTCAAAAAAATATGGCAACTGAAAATCGTTGCGGTGCAAAGTATTAAATGCTTCATGTCGAAACGCACTCCATATTCTGAAAGAGTGTGGATTTGCTTGAAATGTTGCAGCGCAACGACTTCTTGCTGTTCATACCACTTTTCCACTTTTTCTTTGTAAGAAGATATAGAAATATATATTTCTGCCAAAAGAATTGTATATAAGAGAGGTTTGACTCCAAAACATGGAAAACTGGTGGCCTGTCAAAAGCCGTAACTTTTAGCTATGAATTTATGTTTCCATCATCAAGCTGTGGAGATGCGCCTGGAGGCTCTCACTCAGCAAAACTCTCCCAGCAGGCCCCTGCTCTCCTGAATCTTCTTGATGTCAAAGTGGGGACCGCAAAACGCACGGTCCCCGTGTCACCATCTCAGGCTGTCAGAAATATGTACAGCTGGTAACCTGCTCAACCTCTCGCAACAGATGCGGTAAACAGCGGCGGCGGTGCTACTCGTCCATCAATCGCCCGCTTTTTCTACCCCTTATTTACCCCTTAAAATACCCCTAACACGCAGAGAATGGCAGGGATGTTCCAGGAAAATGCGGGAAAATCGTGCGAAAATTGTTCTAAAACCGGGCTTATAGGGACGTTTTGGGATACAAATGATGGGGGAAGAACGTCGGGAAATAATTCAAATCCCGTCACTCGGACCAACTTGCATTGACAAAAAAGATGCAGGCAAAAACCCCGCACTTGTGTGCGGGGTTTTTGCTAT
>ERZ777305.1664-NODE-1664-length-23971-cov-6.638777_pt1 | contig 23971 bp, 16 predicted proteins | sample MGYA00374965_ERZ777305 | MGnify/ENA primary metagenome ERZ777305 (study PRJEB29328, sample SAMD00013331) | mouse gut metagenome | study: EMG produced TPA metagenomics assembly of the Metagenome analysis of fecal microbiota from mouse which was promoted... | reverse complement strand
TGTTGTAGTCCATCATGGCCTTGCCGTTGGCATACGACTCGTAGACTTTCGTTTCAGGCCGGGTGAACTCGTCTAAAAAGGCCTCCCGCTCGGCGGCGGGGATGCGCAGCAGGGAGGCGATCTGGGCGGGGGTCAATCCTTGAGCACCCATATCCCGAATTTGTTTGAATATTTGGTTGTCGTTGATTTCCATGCCACAAAGATGAGAAGCCAACTGTCTGAATTAAAGGACGCAAAAAAGGCCGACTCCTTTCGGAATCGGCCTTGAGCGGCAAAAATAGGGTGGCTACTGTGCAGCGGAATCGCGCGCCTGAGCAACGATGCTGTCGGCGATCACGGAGCCGATCACAGTCTGCGCCTCATTGACGGCATTCTCGAATGTCGATTGATCTGTGTCGTTCGGCATTTCCGCATTCCGGTAGAATTCGGTGCGGATGACCTCCAGTCGGGAGATTAGCTCGGTCAGAGCGGTTTGGTTGGTTTTCATCTTTGGTTTGAACATTTTGAAATGAACGAAAAATGGGTTACGTCTTTCCCGCTGTTCTCCACCAAAGAAGGCAGCCGAGGCATTAACCTTCGGCACGGGGGTACGTAACCCAAAATTAATAGGCAAGCATAAAAAACGCCCGCACGAAATAAATCGGCGAGCATTACTCGCCTTCTTTGGATAGAGAACAACACAAAGATGGGGAAAATTTCTGGATATACCAACAAAAAACCGCCCCGAGAGGCGGTTCTCTATGCGATCAAGAATTGCTTATTCAGCCAAAAGCTCTGGATGTCTTGTCAGATATGAGTTTCGCAATGATATTCCCATCACAAAGCATAATGCACCGACATGAATCGGAGTATCCCGATACACAGGATGATTATATATGAAATTCTTGATCGGGACAAACCAAGGCTCCCCGCTTTCAGCCAATAATACACGGTAGGATATCTGTTCTACATCCAAGGCCGTATGCGGTTCTTCCTTGTCAATCAATTCGATTAATCGAGGAAGTTCTGCCTCCAATAAAACTTTTGCCCCCGAATCTTTCAGCAATCCTTCTCCCGCATCATTCAATTGCCGAGGACTGTGTGTTACTGAAAATCGATCCAGCAAACTTTCATCTTTCGCAATCAACACACGCTCAATATTGTCGATCTTCAACATCAGTTTGGCCAATGTATCAGTAGATGTCTTTCCCTGCGATTCCAAAGACTCCAATGTACGATGATGGGCTTCGCACTGAGCATTCTTGATAATCGGATGACATTTGCGAAAATAGAAACGACATGCTACAATAGTTCCCCCGATCAGCAGCAAGCCGACAATGATCCACAGCGGAAGTTGGGCTGTAACTGTATTCAAAAGACCTTCCATAGTATGTATGTTAGTACGTTCGTACGTACAAATGTAATCATTTTTGATTTTGTCTTGCAAAAAACAAACCATCCTTACACATACAAAGTTCACAAATTCCTCGTCTCGTAGGATGCCGAGGTTATGAACCAGTATTTGCATGGGATAGTATTTTTTTGAAAATGGCGGCGCGCTGTTCGTGGCGCGTTTTGTGTCGGCGGGCCTCTTCGATCACTTCGGCGGTGGCCCCCGGGCGATTCATCCGCCCGGCGTAGCGGCGGATGTTGTTGCGGCAGTTCTCGTACTGTCCTGGGCACCCTTGAAGCGACTTAACAAAGTGAGCATCAAAATGTTATGTCGCTTCTTTTATTTTCTACTGGCAAAATTCAAATATTCCGCGTAACTTTTCTATATCCATACGCAACAACGTAGAGTGCAATGTTACCGAGACATATCTGAATATAACCGTGTTCTTAGCCTCCTAACCGATTTATAATCTTTAGTTCGCGAGGATCTGTGTAGCCATCGCACCTTGCCATTTCTGTAAAAATAGATTTGGCATATGCCAGTTCTTCTGCCCCCATACCGCTAAGTATCTCCCGACACTGATTGAAATCATAAGAACTAACGATTTCTAACTCGGATTCCGAAATATTGAATATCGACAGGATACGATTTAGAAATTTTACCTCGTTGGGGTCTACCACGCCATCAGCTTCCATAATGAGAATCAGTATTGCAACGACGGCAAATTGTTCTGTTTTGGAATGTATTGTAGAATCCATCTTAGTGTATGTTTGTTTTGAAGAATTCATCATAATCATTGTTACCAATATTTATGACAAATAAATTTTCTTTCGCTCGGGTTATCCCGGTGTAAATCAATTCAGGTGATGTGACGACGTCTTTATATGCATCTTTGGGAATTATGCAAATAACTGTTTGCGCCTCCCAGCCCTTGAAACTTTGAATAGTCGACAGTTTGAGATGGTGCGAAACCATAGAGAAACGGTTCTTTTCCACTTTCTCTAGTCGGTCATAATCTCGCTTATACTCATATGACGCCAATGTACTATGTCTTGAAATTCGGTTCACGGCCTCCTTTTTGACAAATGTCACTGTCGTCCCTTTGCCAGTTTCTTGTCGGTACAGGTAATCTATCTGCCGTAGAATCTCGGTTTGAGGCGCAAGAATAACAACATCTTCGATTTTAAGGCTATTGATGTCAATGAAGTCTTTACAAATCTTATAGACTTGTTTAGCTAAATCATCTTTGGAATAGGCCAAATCAAGACTGTCATACTTCATCAAGTTAAATTGAAAACCAACTTCACTGGAATCGTCCTTAGAAAGATTGATTACTTCAGAGGAACCATAAAAGCGCTGTTGAAATGCCATCGCAAGGTTCGCTAAAGCCGGATTTGAAAATCTCATGCTCTTGTCCAATTCATGATTCCATTTACCAGATATGAATTCCAACCGAATATCACCTTGTTTATCGAGTTCACGATGGTATATATTCTGTTTGGGGTCACCGAAAACCACAAATTCACCATTCACTTTTAGAAAGTATTTACGAAGCAACTGTAGCCATGGGGTAAGATAATCTTGAACCTCATCAATGAAAATTGCATCATATTTTTTAAGTTCCGTCGCAAACTTAAAGAAATCGGCATTATCATAAGAACCCAAATGAACATGAAGATTATTCGCATTTGCATATTTCCTGAAGAAACGATGGTAATAGTCAATATCAATTTTATCCCACGAAAAATCCGCTCTCACCTGCGACAATCTCATCTGCATATAATTTGCCAATGTGATATTGAACGTGAGCAAAAGCACATTACCTCCAGTCCGAACTTGAGCATTTACGGCCCTTGTCGCTAACACTTGTGTTTTACCAGAGCCTGCAACACCGCTAATCTTTCGCTGAGCTCCCTCTATACTGCGGGATAAAGTTTCCTGTTGTCGAGTAAGTCTGATGGGGATTCCCTCTCTGTATGAATGCCATTTGGGGGACAGATCCTTGATCAACTGATTAAGAGCTACATTATCAAATGCTTGATTTTTATATTTGAACTTAAGGTCGTCGAATATCCTACATAATATGTACTTATCGTCAATAAATTCATTGCCATAGATAGTCGTATATTTGGGTTCTCCTAACAGGGATTTTGCCTGTTCCAAGCTTCCTTTTGTGCAAATCAAAACCTTCCGGACTAATCCAAGATTCTTATTGTCTTCAATCACAGCCTCAGTAAATTCTTTAAGACTCTCTATTATCAAATTCTGATAATTATCAAGATCCACCAATGGAGACTGTATTTGTTTTGTTTCTGATTGTTCAGAATCATCATCTACAATTTTCGTGTTATTTGTCTGATCCCTGTTATCCAAATGACATTTTAATAGATCTTCCTCAAATACGGATATCACAACTACACCAACATTTGGCCTCACGATTATGAAGTCAGGAGATGCTCCGTTCAGTTCCGGATCAAGATAGATCAAGTCGTTCGCAGATAATACGCTACGCAATATGGAATATATCCGTCCCTTTTCTTTTGAAATCAGGCCATTTAATATCTGAAGATTCAGATTATATTCATTATAAATCGGCTCTGTGGCCCGTTCTTTAGGATCATATTTACTAAAATCCAGACCACCACCATTATACACCAATGCTTTTGTTTTACAGGTATATCGGTAATTCGTGTCTGAAGTCTGCCCATAATTCCCGCTCGATATATTTGAGAAAAACTCTGTCGGCGCAAATATATCACAAAATCTGTCTATTCTGAAAGCATTTGCATTTAACGGTCCCATGCACAATATATAGTGCGTATGCCCCGGTATTGCTATACTTTTTGCTAATTTCACCAAGTCTATCTCAGTGACATCAAGTATGTTTGAAAAAATATGGAATACATAATTTTGCTCATAATGAATATTCTTGGTTTCTGAATCATCTGAAACAGAAGGAAGGTACTCATTTAATGGCGTTATTCTGATTCCATTACACGCCGCTTTAGTTACATTGGCGATAGCCCTGCTCAAAGAGGCTTCGGAAGGTTCGATCAAGGTTATTTTCTTGAGCCATTGTGTCAATTCACGCTCTTTCAAGTAATCCACAAGACAGACTGTTCCAATTCCTTGACCACATCCCCAGTCTATAATCTCTAAAGATAAGGATATATTAGTCCTATCGTTCGGAGGGAAAGGCATGTTCTGCATGGCAGCCCTACATTTCGCCTGATGCATTTCACCATAAGCTCCGATATAACAGTCAAGACCTTCATCACTCTTCAACAAATCTAATCCATGATTAAGTTCTGGGTGAGAATAAGGACGATAACGATACTGTTCCGATATATTGCTTCGGCAATTCTCTATTATCGCCTCCATCGTCAAATTTGATATGCCTGAAATTCGCTCCTTATAATTCATATTAACCGATAATTTTATCCCTGTCAGGGTTAGATTTATGGCGTTTCCAATTGGTTACAGCCGCTTCTTTACTTGTATTCGCATAGCAATACTCGCAAAGATGTGGACAAGTATTATATTGCCCGATGTCTTTGCTTACAATGCAGCCACAGAATTGACGTTGACCATTATCTTTGTTGTTTCTTTTCTTAATCGCATATATTTCAGAGGTAAGCATTATTGCATCATTCGGAATCTGAGGTTTGTTATCAAACTCTTCGAACATTGAGGGGGCAGATAACTGTATTCGCTTTATATCTACCTTCAGAAAGTCCATAAGTTCTTTATCTTCGTATGCAAAACGAATCAGTAAGTCATCATCCACACAGCGGTTGTGCTCTATGCCGTATTGCTCGATATTGATTTTCTCTCCACAAGTGGCAAGTTGGAAATTCCATCCACGCTCTCGATTCATTGCAGATAGTTTTGCAGCAAACGCATTCATTGTGTTTTCGTCCCATTCAATATAGTTAATACCGTTCTTCTCAAGATTAATTTTAACCTTGCGATATGAGGCAATATCCGCAAAACTAAATACGAGTTTCTCTGTATAATCCTTGAGTTGGTCTCCGATATTTTTAACCTTTTCAAGCAAATCATTTATACTGATTTTATCCGTAAGAATCATCGGATCGAATCTCCATACAACTCGACCTTTTCCTAATTTATCGACCAACAACTTAAAAGTTTCTATCCGCTGAATCAAAGGAGGAACACCTTTTTCAAAATCTTCATTTTCATAATCGTTCAGAGTATATTGGATATAACACCCTATATTCCTCTCTTTCAGACAGTCAAGATAATTTAAAAGAGGTCGGGGATTCTTCGACCAAAACACAATGAACCGCGTCTTGCTATAAGACACATACGAAGTGACCCCGTTGAATGGATTCGTCCAAGCCGAGTATCCGCGCTTTAATCGCTCAAAGAACCAATCGGCATAAAAAGCCGGTATGTCCGTCGATCGACTTGCCGATACAATGACCGGAGCTTGTGCCTCTGCACGCACTCCTGTATCCAAAGTTACCTGGACCTTTTCTGTAGCTTTAGCCATTTTATTATCGTTATGAATCAAATCATATTTGCACTGTAAAATTAATTTGCTTTGCTCGACAGTAAAAATCTAAAGCAATCAATATACAAAATCAGCAGAATAATGTATCAATGGGAAAGCACTAACCAAATCTAAACTAAAACGCGAGTATATTCTTGACGAGCATATTAAATTTCAACATTTACCTCAAACAGTCCTCCTCTTTGATCTTTCAGTCGATCTGCGAAATGAAGAGGATACGCTGGTATAGCGAAAGATTGAAGATTTGAAATTGATTGGTAACATTTGTCACGACGTTCCGGCAACTACAAAAATCAGAACAATCGTCCACAAGCAACGCATAGGTGGCGGAACCTATCTCACTCCATAAACCTTTCTTTTCTTTTTCCAAAAAATACACGGAATAGACCCGACAGAGTCTTTATCGTGCTCCCTCCATAAAGATCAAATCCTCCAGCAGAACAGACGAAATCGTCCCTACAACAGTTTCGGGACGAGGAAAGTACCGGAAGGGTTGGAGACAAACACCGCCGAGTGGAACTGGTACACAGAGGGCGGGTTTTCATACATCGCAGCGGGCAACCCACTGCACCGACCCGACAAAATATGTAAATTTGCACCTGCATCTATGAAGAAGGACTTGACGTTTGCCACATCGACGGAGTTCATCCGGATTCCCAGCGATGCCGTGGTTTTCATCACTGCAGACGGGAACTATTCCGCCATCACGACGGCGGACGGCGGCGAATATGTCCTCACGCTGCAATTAGGCCAGATGGAACGGCGGATCGCCGAAATGGTGGAAAACGAAGACCACCGGTTCATCCGCATCGGCAAAAGCCTGATTGTGAACCGCGCATTCATCACATTGATCCATCCCGCCCGCCAAAAGCTGACCCTGTCGGACTGCCGCACGTTCCGGCACGAAGTATCCGCATCGCGCGAAGCGCTAAAGGCACTGAAAGATTTCGTTGAGAAGGAGGCCATGAAATGAGCAACATCCGACATGACATCGAGGATTCCGAGATCAGAATCATATCGTCCGACAAAAAAAGCGCTTCGTCAGCCGTGGCCCGGAAACGGCACCGGCTGGCCGGCATCCTGCTGCTAACGGCCGGAATCGTCATCGCGGCCGGAGGAGCGGCGTTCTACTTTTCGAAACATTCGGACCACGACGGACCGGAGCGACTGACCATCTCCAAGGAGATCGAACACGAGCCTGCCCCCCGCATCCTCCCGCCCGACACCCTCCTCCGGAGGGCCTACGTCGAAATCGCCGACACGACTGTCCATCACGTCCGGCTCACCGTCTTCTCGCCCCGGAACGCCACGCCGAGGCTGCACATCGGAGTCGATATCCTGCAGGATTCCGGTGCAGTGTTCGTCGTTCAGGCGGCCGACGTGCGCGAAGACAACGGCGGCATCGTCGGAGCCTACGTCTCCGAAGGCAGGCTCCTCAGCAAAGGCCAGTCGAAATCGGGTTTTTGCGCCATTATCGGCGGTACGCCAATCATCGGCGTGGCGGACGCGACACAATTCCTCGAACAGGCGCTCGAAACCGAAGGGTATTTCTTCCGCCAGTACCCGCTCGTGGTGGGGAACCAGGTTGTCGAAAACAAACCCAGGGGCCGGGCATTGCGCAAGGCCCTCGCCGAGCTGAACGGCAAGACGGTGGTCGTCATGAGCCGCGACCGGCTGACATTTCACGACTTCTCACAAGCACTCGCCGACCTCGGGGTCTCCAACGCCATCTACTTAGTCGGCTCGTCCGCCTACGGATTCGCCAAGGACGCGGAGGGCCATCGCATCGAATTCGGACAAGCGGCGAGCGACTCCCCCGAAAACACCAACTACATCGTCTGGGAATAGCCCGATCCCATTTCGTACATCAACGGCGACACTTCATACAACGCCCGGCAAATCGCTTTGCCGGGCGTTGTCTTTCAGCGAAATTCGCTGCATCAAACTCTATCCCGCATGAAAACACACATTCACTCCGCCGTTCGCAAACTTCCGGTCATCGTGCTGATGCTGCTGACCTCGGCCTGCAGCAAACGATACATCTCCTCGGAAGAGGCCTCCCAATGGATCGCAGCCTATACGCCGGTTCATATCGACCGGGATGCAGCCATCCGTATCGAGCCGACCCCCCGGATGAAGCGGCGGATCGACGGCCGGCCGATCGACGGCAGCATCTTCCGGTTCTCCCCCTCGGTCAAAGGACGGGTCGTCTATTCCGCCGACAAACGGTTCATCGATTTTATTCCCGACAAGAGCCTGAAACCGGGCAAAAAGTACGACTGCCGCATCCGGATGAAAGAGCTGACCGGAATCGACACGCTCGACGATTTCCATTTCGATTTCTTTGTGGACAAGCGGGAGATCCGGTTCGAGGAGGTCAAAGCCACGGTCGACCCGGACGACATTTCGATGCTCACCGTGACCGGCCGGCTAGAGTACAATGTCGCGGCGGGTGACTCCCTCGTCGGCGACAGCACCCTCCTCGAATGCAGCTACCCCGGAGTCAGCATCGAGATCGACAAATCGGCACACGATTTCAGCCGCCGGTTCCGGATCTCCGGAATCAAACGGCAGCCGACAGACACGACGCTGACCCTCTCCACGAATCCGCTCAACGGATTCTCCAAGGCCGAACAGTGCGTTGCCGTGCCCTCGATATCCGACTTCGGGCTGCTTCATGCCGAACGCGTCGAGGCGGCCGAGCCCTATCTGGCTCTGGAGTTCTCCGCCCCGCTCTCCTCGCAGCAGGAGCTCGACGGACTGATTACGATCGACCGGGTGGAGCCGATCCGGATAGAGCGCTCCGGCACCCGCGTCCAGGTGTTTTATCCCCAAAATTCCATTCCGGATCTCACCCTGCGGATCTCGAATCTGGTGAAGAACCAGGAGGGTCGGCGACTCGAAGGGGAGATCGAGCAGCACTTCAGCCAGGAGGTGATTCTGCCGGCCGTGCAGATTCCATTATCGGGCACCCTGCTGCCCGACAACGGCAATCTGAGACTGCCCTTCCGGGCGGTCAATCTGGCCGCCGTCGATGTCGAAGTCGTCAAGATATTCACGTCCAACGTGATGGCCTTCTTACAGGAGAACGACATCGACGGCTCCTACGAACTCCGGCGTTTCGGGCGCCTGATCTACCACCGCACCGTGCGGCTGGATCGGGACAAATCCCTGAACCTCCATCAGTGGCAGGACTTCGCCATCGACCTGAAGGGCCTGTTCCGGCAGGAACGCGGGGCGATCTACAACATCCGCCTCACCTTCCGCCGGGCCTATTCGCTGTACGGCCGCAACGAACCGGCCGACTTCTCCGAAATCGACGGCCTCACCCCCAAGGATACGGAGACATGGGATCGGAATCAATCGTACATATCCAGGAATATACCGGAATACAACTGGGCGTACTACAATTGGAACGAAACGAACGACCCGGACAAAGCCTCCTACTACATGAAAAGGTCGAGAATGCCGGAACACAATCTGGTCGTTTCGGACTTAGGGCTGATCGTGAAGCGGGCCGACGACAACCGGGTGGCCGCCACAGTCACGAAGCTCCTCACAGCGGCTCCGGCCGCCGGTATCCGGGTGACGGCGTTCAACTATCAGCTGCAAAAGACGGGGGGCGGGACGACCGACGCCAACGGGTTCGTCGATTTCGCCACAGACAACCGCCCGTTTCTGGTGACCGCCACCGACGGCCGGAACACGACCTATCTGAAAGTCTCATCCGGCAGAGAACTCTCCACGAGCCGTTTCGACGTGTCGGGCAAACGCATCGACCACGGATTGAAAGGGTTCGTGTACGGCGACCGCGACATCTGGCGGCCGGGCGACCCGGTGCATCTTTCGCTGATCGTGGAAGACGAACGAGGCCATCTGCCGGCGAATTATCCGGTGGTCATGGAGCTGTACAATCCCTCCGAACAGCTGTACGACCGGCAGACAATCACCGGAAACACGGACGGATTCTACGTTTTCCACACGGCGACCGATGAGACGGCGCCTACCGGTCTGTGGGAAGCGACGTTCACGGTGGGCGACCGGACATTCCGCCACCCGGTACGCATCGAAACCATAAAACCCAACCGACTCAAAATCAAGATCCGCACGCCCGAGATGATCCGGGCCAACCGGGACGAGACGCTCGGGATCGAAGCCAGCTGGCTCACGGGGCCGGCCGCGAAACAGCTGGCCGCGGGGATGGAAATGACCCTCTATGCCGACCCGACGCCTTTCAAGGGTTACCAGAACTACCAGTTCTCGAATCCGCTCGTCTCCTACACCTCCTCGCAGAAAGAGCTGTTCTCGGAAAAGCTCGACAGCACCGGTTCGGTCGAGAAACTTTGCACGACGGGAACCGACCGAAACGCTCCCGGAATGCTCCAGGCCGCCATCACGGCAAAAGTGACCGAACCGGGAGGCGACATCAGCGTGGTCAGCCGCACCGTCCCCTTCTCGCCGTTCGAGGCCTATGTCGGCATCGATCTGGGTGAGAAAACGTATCCGACCGACACGGAGGTACGATTCCCGGTCGTCGTGCTCGATCAGCAGGGCGAACGGATAAAGAGCCGTCGGCTCGACTACAAGATCTATCGGCTGGACTGGGACTGGTGGTGGGAAGGAAACGCCCATGCCCTGAACCGATATGTCCGGAGCTCGTCGGCCGATCTGGTCGCGAGCGGCCCCGTGACCGTGACGGACGGCGGCGGAGAGATCCCGTTCCGGGTCGACTATCCCGGCTGGAGCCGGTATCTGATTCTTGTCCGCGACTCCACGGGAGGCCATGCGACAGGCGGCACATTCCGGGTCGACTGGCCCGACGGGAGGGGGCATGCGGAAAACAACGCGGCCGCAGAAAGCACCGAGCTGTCGTTCACGCTGGACAAAAAGAGGTATGAGGCCGGCGAAACGGCCTGCGTATACCTGCCGAAGTGCGCCGGCGGACGGGTGCTGCTCTCCATCGAGAACGGCTCGGGCGTGCTCCGCCGGATGTGGGCGAAGACCTCGCCGGACAGCGAGACCGTATTCCCCCTGCCTGTCGACCGCTCCATGGCTCCGAATTTCTACGTGACGGCCACCCTCCTGCGGCCTCACCGCCAGACCTCCGACGGTGTTCCGATACGCCTGTTCGGCATCGCCGCCGCCGAGGTCGTCGACTCCCGCTCGATCCTCCATCCGGAGATCGAGATGCCCGACGAGCTGCATCCGCAAAAGCCGTTTACGGTCAGAATCGGCGAACGGGATCACAGACCGATGACCTATACGCTGGCGATCGTCGACGAAGGGCTGCTCGACATCACGAACTTTCGGACGCCGAACCCCTGGGCCGCCATGAACCAGCGTGAAGCGCTGGGGGTCAAAACATGGGATATGTATGACGATGTCATCGGCGCGTTCGGAGGCAGCTTCCGACCCGTCCTCAGCATCGGCGGCGACCAGGCGCTGCGCCGCGCCGCCGGCAAGGAGAAGCGCTTCAATCCGGCCGTCAGGTTCCTGGGGCCGTTCACCGTAAAAGGTGCCCCGAAAACGCACAGAATCACGCTGCCCAACTATGTCGGTTCGGTGCGGGTGATGGTCATCGCGGCCCACAGGGGCAGCTACGGCCATGCCGACAAGACGGTCAGGGTCACCTCTCCGCTGATGCTGCTCACCTCGCTGCCGCGCGTCCTCGCCTGCGGCGATACGATCGGCATGCCCGTCAATCTGTTCGCCCAGGCCGACGAGGTGAAGCGCGTCTCGGTATCCGTCGAGACCGAAGGGCCGGTGGCGGTCGTCGGGGCCGGAAGCCGGAGTGTCTCATTTGCCGCACAGGGCGAGAAACCGGTCGATTACCGGCTCGTCTGCGACAAATCCGCCGAGGGGAAAGCCCGGATCGTCGTCACGGCTGCGAGCGGCCGGCACATCGCGACAGACACCGTGTACATCGATGTCCGGAATCCGCTGCCCACGCTGGTCAAAACCACAGAAAAATCACTGGCCGGGGGCAAGACCGCCACCTTCGACTGGAGTTCGTCCGACCACGGGACGGTCGGCCTGCAAATCGCATCGATGCCCGCCTTCCGCTTCGGAGAGGCGATGACCTTCCTGGAGAATTACCGTCACCTCTGTACCGAGCAGCTCGCCTCCAAAGCGCTGTTCATGCTCTTCGGCCGCGAGTTTCTCGACTCCGAGAGCCGGCGGCGGTGTGACCGCTCCCTGCCCCGGCTGCTCCAAGTCCTGACGTCGCGCCAGCTTGCCAACGGAGGATTCGTCTACTGGCCGGACCAGCGGTCGGTCAACGAGTGGGTGACCTCCATGGCCGGCATGGCGCTGGCCGAAGCCGAACAACAGGGTTTCCGGGTGGAGAAAACCTGCACGGAGCACTGGTTAGGATATCAGACCGCCGCCGCACGCAATTACCGCTACTCCGCGGAGTCGGATCTCGGCCAGGCATACCGGCTGTACACGCTCGCCAAAGCCGGACATCCGCAGGCCGCAGCGATGAACCGCCTGCGGGAGTCCAAAACCCTGACGCAAACGGCGGCCTATTGTCTGGCCTCCGCCTATGCGCTCTGCAGCAGAGAGGAGGTGGCCGCGAGCCTGATCGAGCAGGCCGAGCGCACCGCACCGACCGCCGGACAGGACATGTTCCGCTCCACGGTACGCGACAACGCCATGCAGACGGAAGCCTACGCCCTGTGCGGCCTCACAGCCAAGGCGGTGCCCGCAGCGCGGACGCTGGCGAAGGAGTGTGCCGGAGACCGCTATGTGACACAGGACATCGCTTTCGTGACGGTGGCGATGAATCGGCTCGGCCATGCGACAGACGGCCGCGCAGGCTCGGTGACAATCAGCGAAAAGGGACGCACCCCTCTCTCATTACACGACTTCGGCGAGCTGAAAAACGTCGCCCTCAGTCCGGCCAGCGGGCATGTCACGGTATCGAACACGGGCACCGGGACGCTGGAGCTCGCGCTCGTAACCGCCTCTCGGCCCGCAGCCGACACCCCTGTCGAAGCGACAGAAACGGGGGGATTGCAAACGAGCGTCAGCTACACCGATCTGTCGGATCAGCCGATAACGATCAACCGGCTGAAACAGAATACCGAATTTAAGGCCCGGATCACCGTCGCCAACCGGGGGAAAGCGGTCGATGCGATGGCCCTGACCTATGCCATTCCCTCGGGCTGGGAGATCTGGAACGAGCGGCTATACCCAACCGGAACCGCGCCGCACGACCATCAGGATATCCGCGACAACAGCGTCAGCTATTACTTCCCGCTGGCCGCAAGAGGCTCCGTCACATTCACCGTACGGCTCCGGGCGGCATACTGCGGCAATTACATGTTGCCGCCGACCGTATGCGAAGACATGTACCACCCGGCCCGCAAGGCCATGACGGCAAACCGTCGAATCGCCGTCGAACGATGAAAAGGGGGAGACATACCGCCGGATACGCGGCGATCACAGCAGTAGCGTTGCTCCTGCTGCTGTGGCTGTTCTGCCTTCCGGCCGATCTTTTCGAGAAGACGCCCTACTCGACTGTGGTGACGGCCGGCAACGGCGAACTGCTGGGTGCCCGCGTGGCCGCCGACGGCCAGTGGCGGTTCCCGCCGTGCGATTCGGTGCCCGGCAAGTTCGCCAGGGCGTTGGTGGAGTACGAAGACCGCAGCTTCCATACCCACCGGGGCATCAGTCTCCGGGGAATCGGCCGGGCCCTGATCCGGAATCTGGCCAACGGACGAGTGGTGAGCGGCGGGAGCACCATCTCCATGCAGGTCATACGGCTCCACCGCCGCGGCCCGCGCACGTTCGTCGAGAAGATCATCGAGATGTTTATGGCCACACGGCTGGAGGCGCGGTATTCGAAGGAGGAGATTCTGAAGCTGTACGCCTCTCACGCCCCGTTCGGAGGGAATGTCGTGGGAATCGACGCCGCCGTATGGCGCTACCTGGGCCATGACGGCAACGAGATGTCGTGGGCCGAGGCCGCCATGCTGGCCGTGCTGCCGAACGCTCCGTCGGCCATCCATCTGGCAAAGAACCGCGACAAACTGCTGGCCAAGCGGAACCGGCTGCTCAAACGCCTTTGCGAGGTCGGAGAAATAGCCCCCGACGAATACGAGCTCGCGGTCAACGAGCCGCTGACCGACACGCCCTATCCCATGCCGCAGTCGGCTCCCCATCTGGTGGAGTATTTCCATGCGGCCCGGCCCGGCCGCAGGAGCGCCACCCACATCGACCACGCCCTCCAGCAGCGGCTGGAAGAGACAACGGCCCGGTGGCGCAGCGAGCTCTCGCTGTCGGGCATCAACGACCTGGCGGCGGTCATCGCCGATGTCGGGAGCGGTGAGGTGATCGCCTACTGCGGCAATGCCGACATCCGGGCCCGCCGGGACGGAGCGTGGGTGGACGTCGCCCGGGCTCCGCGTTCGTCGGGCAGCATCCTGAAACCGCTGCTGTATTGCGCGGCCCTTCAGGAGGGGGTGATTCTGCCCCGCACGCTGCTGCCGGATATCCCGGCCGATTTCGGCGGATTCTCGCCCCGGAACTTCGACGGCGATTTCGCAGGCGTCGTCCCGGCGAACCGGGCGCTGGCCCTGTCGCTCAATGTGCCCCATGTCCACCTGCTGAAAGAATACGGCGTCGACCGTTTCGCCGCGCTGCTTCAGCGAGCGGGTTTCGGCACCCTGACCCGTCCGGCCGGCCGGTACGGGCTTTCGCTGGTGCTCGGCGGTGCCGAGGTGACGCTGTACGATGTGGTGATGTGTTATACGAAAATCGCGCGCGGGGAGAAGAGCAGCCCCTGGAACGATCCGTTCGCCGTCTATGCCATGCTGGATGCGATGCGGGAGGTGACCCGCCCGGATGAACTGGATCGGAACCGTGTCAGTTCCGTCCGGCACATTGCCTGGAAAACCGGAACGAGCTACGGAGCCCGCGACGGATGGGCCGTCGGCATAACGCCCCGTCACGTCGTGGGGGTGTGGGTCGGCAACGCCGACGGCAGCGGCGTGGCCGATCTGACCGGCGCGAGAACGGCCGGCCCCGTCATGTTCGATCTATTCGACCTGCTCCCGTCCTGCGGATGGTTCGCCGAGCCGCAAGGCCGACAGGTCAGGGTCTGCGTCCATTCCGGCCACCTGGCCGGACGGTTCTGCGCCGACACTCGTCTGCAGACGGTCTCCGAGAGCGCCTTACGGAGCCGCCCCTGTCCCTATTGCATGCGGATTCCGGTGTCGCTCGACGGGCTGCGGCGCGTCACGGACTGCTCCGAACCGATGGAGCTCCGCTCGTTCTTCATCCTGCCTCCGGTTCACAAGCACTTCTACAAGCTCCACCACGCGGATTACACGGAGCCTCCGGCCGGAAAAGAGGCGCAGACCGACGCCATGCAGTTTATCTATCCGGCACCGGGAGCGGTCATCGCCCTGCCGCAGAAGCTGGACGGGACACGAAGCGAACTGATCTGCAAGGCGACCCACTCCGATCCGGCGGCCGAGCTGTTCTGGCACCTCGACCGGCACTTCATCGGCTCGACCACCGACCTGCACCGGATCTCGCTGCCCCTCTCGCCGGGTGTACATCGCATCACGGTCGTGGATCAGACCGGCGCGCAGATGTCACGGGAGGTCATCATCCAATGACGCGGCCGGAGCGCTACCGCTGCACCGGAACGTGGCGCAGGAAGCGGTTCCGGAGCCATGCCCGAACCGGCTCGTCGAAGAGTTTCAGGAATCCGTAAGCCAGCGCTACGCACCCGACTCCCACGGCGATCATCAGCGGCCAGCTCTGCTGCCAGCCCATCCCGTGCTCCGTCACATAGGCCATGAAGAGGTAGACGAACGGATAGTGAATGATATAGAGCGGGAACGAAATCTCGCCCAGAAACTTGCAGATTCCGACCGAGACCCGCCCCGTGATCGGACTGCCCGCCCCGGCCAGCACGATCAGCGGGAAGACGAACAGGATGGAGAGCGATTCGTAGAGCCCGTTGATCCACAGCTGCTCTTCGCCTCCCAGCCGGGGGAAAAACAGAATCACGGCCAGCACCAGCGAACAGATCCAGAAGCCGCCCCGCAGCCGGATCAGCCGCCCCAGCCGGAAAAGCAGCAACCCGCAGAAGAAGGGATACAACAGGCGGATCATCCCGATTCCGAAGTGCCGTCCCGTCAGCTCATGCCCGCCCAGCACACTGCCGTCCGAACCGCCCACCGTCATCCACAGCAACGCGACGCCTGCCGCAGCGACGAACGCGATCAGCACGCGCTTCGAGAAGCGCCTCACGACCGTCGCATAGAGAAAGTTGCCGATGTATTCGAAGAAAAGCGACCAGGAGGGGCCGTTCAGGGGGAACATCTCGTGCCACGGCTGGCGAATCGCCGCGGTGGTCGGAATCAGCAGGCAGCCGGCCAGCATCACCAGCAGCATCTGCCAGACGGGTACCTCGCCGATGTGGGGAAACATCTTTCCGGCACCGAAATAAAAGCACAATCCCCCGATCACCGCTCCCACGACGACCATCGGCTGGAGCCGGATGATACGCCGTTTGCAGAAGTCCCAGAGAGTCATCCACCCCCACCGGTCGTCATAAGCATAACCGATCACGAAGCCCGAGAGGACGAAGAAGAAATCGACGGCCAGATAGCCGTGGTTGACAATCGGCACGACATACAGCGGATCGACAGCATAGATTTCGAACAGATGGAACACCACGACGATCAGGGCGGCGACACCGCGCAAGCCGTCGAGAATCTCGTAGTGCGGCTTCTGCGGAAATTGCAGGGGCAAGTTGGAGGTCATATCGTAAAAAGAAGGTTGGTTTCCGAAGCTTCGCCTGCAAAGATACGGAAGAACGAGGGACTAAAAATTTGTCCTACATCAAAATCCGCCCGCGGAGCGGCGCCCGCCTCAACGCCCCTCGCCCGCCCGCAGCCGGCTCAGCGTCGAGAGCGTAATCCCCAGATAAGAAGCGATATAACTCAGATTGGCCCGTCGGCAAACGTCGGGAAACTGCCGTCGGAAGGCTTCGTACCGTTCGCGGGCCGGCAGCGCGAGCCGCTCCTGGTGGCTGCGGTGCAGACGGCGGTACTCGTTCTGGTGGGCGATCCGCCCCCAGTTGCACAATTCGAGGTTGGTCTCCCACAGGCGGGTCAGATCGGCCAGCGGGATGCGCCAGGCTTCGACCTCTTCGAGCGTCTCGACCTCCTCTTCGCTCGGCCGGCCGTAGTAGAGTTCGTCCATGCTGAAGACAATTCCGCCCTCGACCGAAAACGAGGTGGTGACCTCCTCGCCGTCCACCACCCAGTAGGAACGGGTCATGCCCCGCTCGATAAAATAGGCGTACCGGTTATACTCGCTCTTGCGGATCAGCCGACTGCGTTTCGGGAAACGGCACGGTTCGACGACCGCCTCCAGCGCGCTGACCGTCTCGTCCGACAAGGGCCAGAGAGACCGGATCGTATCGATCACCTTTCGCATCGTCAATCGTTTCCCGAACGGTATTGTTGGGGGCTCATCCCCACGTAGCGTTTGAAATACTTGCCGAAAAACGAGACGTTCGGAAAGTTCAGCGACAGGGCGACCTCTTTGATCGCCATGTTGGTCGACTTGAGCAGGGCCTTGGCATCCATGATCACCACGTCGGCGATCAGGTCGGCGACCGTCTTTCCGGTCTGCTGTTTGACGGTCGTGCACAGATGCTGGGTCGAGAGGCGCATCTGTTCGGCATAAAAGGCCACGCGCCGCTCCCGGGTATAGTGTTTCATGACGAGCCGGAAGAGCTCTTTGCTGATCTCCTCGCCGCGGCTCAGCCGGTGTCCGGTCTCGTTCTGAGCGGTGCGGTAGAGGCTCGACACGCCGTAAAGCACGGACTCCAGAATACATCGCTGGATCTGAGGATGGGTCAGCAGGTCGGCGGTAAACATCCTGTGCAGGAGGGCGAAGAGCTCCTTGTAGATCTCGGCCCGCTCGGCGGTAAACGAAATGACGGGGTTCTCGATCATCACGGGCAGCATATCCATGGTGGATTTGATGAGGTTGACCTCGCCCATGAATTTCGACGAGAAACCGATGAACGACAGCCGGAAATTTTCCGGCGTACCGTGGAACCGGATGACGCTGCCGGGTGCGACGACGATAAAGTCGTTTTTCCGGATGCGGCACTCTTTCAGGTTGATGGTGGCCGTGAGCTCGCCTTCGACGCAGAGCACGAAGATGCCGGCCTTGATTTTGCACGGTACGGTGTACCACCCGAGCACGTCGCGGGTGATATCGACCCAGGCGAAAAAATCGACCGGCAGATCGATATCGGGCAACCGGTCGGGCGCTGCGGGATCCCGGTCGAGGAGTCGGTTATCCATACTCGATTGATTAAAATTTGACTATAAATATAGCACGAATTACGAGTTTTCCCACTCCGAACTGAAAAACGAACCACTCTTTCCCACGTTGGGCACACGGTTTTCGCTGAATTCCGCCCCGGGCAACCGCGGCGGGGGCGAGGGCGCTGTGTGGAACTGCGGCAATCGAGGTTTTAGTTGGTCGTCTGCGATCTGCACGACAGAAGGGCTGCGTCTGCTTTTAGACATGCTGCACTGCGATTCCAATAGCACAGACTACCGTGTCACCGGTCTTCAGTTGCGTTGCCTCTCGCACCCACAGGGTGTTTTACTGGCAGCCTCGGCCTTAATCGGCAACCTCTACCCCACCCGCAGATTGGGGTGACACAGCCTTAGCGATGCGTAAGCATCGCTCCGTCCCGCCGGGGCGCCCATCGGGCGTTTTATTGGGGTTCTCACTGCCTTATTGGCCGGACGCCGCCCGCGCAGGGCTGTTCTATCCTGTTAGGGTAGAGGCGGCCGCAGCGAAACGCAAGTTTCGCCCGTCCACGGGACGTGGGGCCCGGCCGGCCCGAGGCCAGTTTCAGGCGGGACAAAGCTCATTCCCGTCGCCCGCCCGCCTCAAAGGGCATATTCTGTGGGTTGGCACCCAGCCAACCAACGAGAATTGCCGCGGGCGACTCAAAAAGTACTAACCACCGCGCGCCGACGCCTGAAAAGGGAAATCGTCAAAATGTGTTCGCACATTTTGACAGGATTTCCCATGGCGCGCGAAATCAAATCCCCGCCCCGGGCTGCCGCAATCACGCGAATGGCGTGCAACACTTCATCGGCAACGCTGGATTCAGTTGGACTTATACGGTCAACGGTACTAATGGCATGTACTTGGGTGTCAGTACGACGGAGCTCAATCCCAGTACCTCGGACGGCCGCGCCCGCGGTTTTCAGTTGCGTTGCCTCTCGGAATAAACGGACGCGCAGTGTCTTTTACTGGCCGTGTCTACCCTAAAGCAGCCTCTACCCTACACCGTTGCGGCCGGGCGCCCGGGAGGTGCCGCAATTCTCGACGCGCAAGCGGCGTGTTGCGGACCTCCCGTGGGGAGGCCCGGCCCGCGCGGTTCCCCGAACCGCAAGAGCTCAGCCCAATTCACCGCCCAAAATCCGTCCTCTTCGGCCTGTCGCCCATCCCCCCGAAGCCGCTACGCGGCTTGGGCGACAGGGCCGGCGCCCCAAAGGGTCGCACAGCACTCAGCCCAATCCTCGGCCCGATTCTCCACCCCATTCGGCCTTGTTTCTTTTCCCGCGCGCTGGCGGAAATCTTATCCAAACACGCACCACGCGTTTGAATAAGATTTCCTTCTCCAGCGGGCGCGCGCGGGACGATTCAACCGTCGCCCGCCGGGATTTCACCTCGATTTTGCTCACCGCAAAACGAGTGAAATCCCTCTTTACGCGGGCGGGCGACGGGAGAGCTTTGAACCGGACAGAACTGCCCTGCGCGGGCGGCGGCCGGGTGACCCCGGCAGGACGGAGCGATACTGCGTATCGCTTACTGGCTTGCTACACCCAGTTCTCTGTCCGCGCGCCTGTTGCGTGGCGCGGTTATTTATTGTCTGAATAACAAAGGCCGGCCGCCGTGGCGCGAACGCGTCGGCCGGCCGGGCCCCGCCTAAATAAGGCAGTGATAACCCTAGTAAAAGCCCCTGTGGGGCCCCGCGGTGGGCAATTGGCTGGAGTAGCCCAACTCCTCGCCTCGTTTTTTGTCCGCGCGCCTTGGGAAATCCAGTCAAAACGCGCAAGCACATTTTGACGATTTCCCTATTAAGGCGACGGCGCGCGATTTGGTTCGAGGGTACTGCGCTCGGGCCGCGCGGGCCCCACGTCCCGTGGACGGGAAATGCTTACGCATTTCCACTTACCTGCTCGGCCCAAATCTGCGCCCCACCAAAAACGATCGGGGAGCCGGCCGCCTGATCCCGCATGAACGGTGACAGAACGGTGCTCCCCGATCGGTGACACACTATCGATAAAATAGACGACGGGCGTTTATATTACTTAACCGTCTTGACGATTTCGGCGAATGCCGTCGGGTGGTTCATCGCCAGGTCGGCCAGCACCTTACGGTTCAAGGCGATCCCTTTAGCGTTCACTTTCCCCATGAATTCGGAATAGGTCATCCCGTTGGCCCGCACGGCAGCGTTGATACGCTGGATCCACAGGCCGCGGAAGTTCCGTTTTTTGTTTTTGCGATCGCGGTAGGCGTAGGTCAACCCTTTTTCTACCGTGTTCTTGGCTACAGTCCAGACGTTCGAGCGAGAACCGAAGTTCCCTTTGGCGAGCTTGAGGACTTTCTTGCGGCGGGCGCGACTGGCCACCGCGTTTACACTTCTTGGCATAACGATGCGTTTTTCGATCGGCCGGCGGTCGTCCCGTTCGGGCGACGCTTTGGGGGAACCTCTGCGTGGGTTCGGCCGGGCGCGATCTTCGGTTAAAATAAAGTATCGTCCGGTTTTTACGGCTCCGGACGGAGGCCGTCAAACAAAATCTACTTCACGAGCATCAGCTTGACAGCCGGCGTGTCGGTAGCGCTCATCGTCCCGGTGTGGGTGAGGTTGCGTTTCTGTTTGGTCGTTTTTTTGGTGAGGATGTGGCTTTTGAAAGCGTGTTTCCTCTTCACTTTGCCGGTGCCGGTGAGCGTGAAGCGCTTCTTGGCGGCGGCAACGGTTTTCATTTTCGGCATGGTCGAAATTTATTTAGATGGTTAAAATAGTGTGTTTCAGTACAATGTCCCCTCCCCCCAAAAGAAGGCGGAGAGTTACTTCTTCGGTTTCGGGGCGAGCAGGATGCTCATCCGCTTCCCTTCGAGCTTGGGCATCTGTTCGACTTTGGCCCACTCTTCGAGATCCTGGACAAACCGCAGCAGGAGGATCTCCCCCTGATCCTTGAAGACGATCTGGCGTCCGCGGAAGAAGACATAGGCCTTGACCTTCGCCCCCTCTTTCAGGAAGTTTTCGGCGTGTTTGAGCTTGAAGTTATAGTCGTGGTCGTCGGTCTGAGGCCCGAAGCGGATCTCTTTGACAACGACTTTGACGGCCTTGGCTTTGATCTCTTTGGCTTTTTTCTTCTGCTGGTAGAGGAATTTCTGGTAGTCGATGATGCGACACACCGGCGGCTCGGCCTTCGGCGAGATTTCCACGAGGTCGAGTTCCTGTTCCTGTGCCATGCGCAGCGCTTCCTGCAAGGAATAGACGTCCTGCCGGTCGATATTCTCCCCCACTAACCGCACCTGAGGCGCAGTAATTTCCCGGTTGATCCGGTGGGGGTTTTCTTTCTGTACACGTCCGCGGAACGGCGGGCGCGACGGTCTTGGGCGCGGTGGTAGTGCTATAGTTTTGTCCTCCTTAGTATATTTAGTCCACGGTATGAGGGCCGCAAAAAGCGTGCCGCACGTCTATGACATAGGTTCCGCGATGGGTCGAATCTCTTCGGCAACCAGGTCGCCCACCATCTTGGCGAAGTCGGGCAAAGTCATCGTCCCGCGGTCCTTCCCTTCACCCTGCATCCGGACGGTGACGGTCTCGTCCCGCTGTTCGTTATCGCCGACAATGAGCAGAATAGGCACCTTGGCCAACTCGTTATCCCGGATTTTGCGGCCGATTTTTTCGTCGCGGTCATCGACGCGGGTGCGAATATCGCAATTATTCAGCAATTTAGCAACTTTTTTCGCGTAGTCGTTGTACTTTTCGCTGATCGGCAGCACCACCGCCTGTTCCGGCGTCAGCCACAGCGGGAACTTTCCGCCCGTGTGTTCCAGCAGCACGGCGACGAAGCGTTCCATCGAGCCGAACGGAGCCCGGTGGATCATGATGGGCCGGTGTTCCTTGTCGTCCGAGCCTTTGTAGGTCAGGTCGAAACGCTCGGGCAGGTTGTAGTCCACCTGGATCGTCCCGAGCTGCCACTTCCGCCCCAAAGCGTCCTTGACCATAAAGTCCAACTTCGGCCCGTAGAACGCCGCCTCGCCGGTCTCCACAATGGTCTCCAGCCCCTTTTCGGCCGCCGCCTCCATAATCGCGGCCTCGGCCTTGTGCCAGTTCTCGTCCGTCCCGATATACTTCTCCTTGTTGTTCGGATCGCGCAGCGAAACCTGTGCCGTAAACTCCTTGAAGTCCAAGGTCTTGAAGATATAGAGCACGATGTCGATCACCTTCTTGAACTCGTCTTTGAGCTGGTCGGGCCGGCAGAAGAGGTGGGCGTCGTCCTGGGTAAATCCGCGCACACGGGTCAGCCCGTGCAACTCCCCGCTCATCTCATACCGGTAGACAGTCCCGAACTCGGCCAGCCGAACGGGCAGGTCCTTATAAGAGCGCGGTTTCGACCGATAAATCTCGCAGTGGTGCGGGCAGTTCATCGGTTTGAGCAGGAATTCCTCGTTCTCGTCCGGGGTATGAATCGGCTGAAAACTGTCTTTCCCGTACTTGGCATAGTGTCCCGAAGTGACATAGAGGTCTTTCATCCCGATATGCGGGGTGATCACCTGCTCGTACCCGTACTGTTTCTGAACTCCCTTGAGGAAATTCTCCAGCCGCTCTCTGAGCGCCGCCCCCTTGGGCAGCCACAATGGCAATCCCTGCCCCACCCGCGGGCTGAAGGTAAAGAGTTCCAGCTCCTTGCCCAGCTTCCTGTGGTCGCGTTTCTTGGCCTCTTCCACCAAGGCAAGATACTCGTCGAGCAAAGCCTTTTTCGGGAAGGTAATGCCGTAAATCCGGGTGAGCATCTTCCGCTTTTCGTCCCCGCGCCAGTAAGCGCCGGCCACCGAAGTCAACTTCACCGCCTTGATCGGCGCCGTGTCCGCCAGGTGCGGCCCCCGGCAAAGGTCGGTGTAGTCGCCGTTGCTATAGAAGGTGATCGTCCCGTCGGTCAAGTCGCCGATGAGCTCGCACTTGTACTCGTCCCCCTTTTTCGTATAGGTCTCCATCGCCTCCGCCTTGGAGACTTCGCGCCGCACGAAGGGGTGTTTCTCTCTGGCGATTTCGAGCATCTTCTGTTCGATTTTGGGCAGGTCTCCTTCGGTAATCGGCGTCGGCGAGTCGACGTCGTAATAGAATCCGTTATCGATAGCGGGCCCGATGCCGAACTTGATGCCGGGATACAGCTGCTCAAGCGCCGCGGCCAAAAGGTGCGACGAGGAGTGCCAGAAAGCGTGTTTGGCTTCGGGTTCGTCCCATTTGTGCAGTTTGATCGTCGCGTCTGTTTCGATGGGTTTCTGAATATCCCAGCTTTGCCCGTCCACGGTCGCGGCAAAGGTCTCCTGCGCCAGCCTCGGACTGATCGAGGCTGCGATTTCGAGCGGCGTGACGCCTGCTGCGAACTGACGGCTGCTGCCGTCGGGGAATGTAATGTCGATCATACTTGCTCGGTGTGTAAAACGCCGCCCGCTCCGGCTCGGCGCGGACGGATTGACAAAGTTAGCTATTTTTCCCTGTCCCGGTACACGAGAAAGCGGAAAAGCGGACTCCGGGAGGGATTTTTCTCGCGAGGGGTTGCACGAAACGAAAAAAGCATTACCTTTGTCCCGCTTTCGTACTTCTCCGCAGCTTGCGGAGGGTGCGGCCTCTCGCCCAGGTGGTGAAATTGGTAGACACGCTACTTTGAGGGGGTAGTGCCGGTTTACGGCGTGCAAGTTCGAGTCTTGTCCTGGGCACCACACGAAAAGAAAAAAGATCGCTGATAATCAGCGATCTT
>ERZ777305.1663-NODE-1663-length-24027-cov-3.566161_pt1 | contig 24027 bp, 21 predicted proteins | sample MGYA00374965_ERZ777305 | MGnify/ENA primary metagenome ERZ777305 (study PRJEB29328, sample SAMD00013331) | mouse gut metagenome | study: EMG produced TPA metagenomics assembly of the Metagenome analysis of fecal microbiota from mouse which was promoted... | reverse complement strand
TGATGCACGCCATGGGCCCCAACGTGGCCGGCGTTATCGGCTCGGCTGTTGCCGCGGGCGTCCTGATGTCCCTGTTCGGTTAAGAAGGAGGATACTGAATTATGGCTAAAAATCCCCTAAAGATAATGGATACCATCCTGCGCGACGCGCACCAGTCCCAGGCGGCCACCCGCATGAAGCTGGAGGACATGGTGCCCATACTGCCCCTGTTGGACAGTGTAGGCTACTGGTCCCTGGAGTGCTGGGGCGGCGCGACCTTCGACGTGTGTATGCGGTTCCTCAACGAGGACCCTTGGGAGCGCCTCAGGACCCTGAAGAAGGGCCTGCCCAACACGAAGCTGCAAATGCTCCTTCGCGGCCAGAACCTTCTGGGCTACAGGCACTATGCCGACGACGTGGTGGACGCGTTCGTTAAGAAGTCCATCGAGAACGGCATAGACGTGGTGCGTATCTTCGACGCATTGAACGACCCCCGGAACGTCCAGGCGGCGGTAAGCTGCGTTAAGAAATACGGCGGCTGGGCCGAGGTGGCTATCAGCTACACCAAGAGCCCCGTGCACAGCGAGGACTACTTTGTGAAGCTTTCTATGGAGCTTGAGAAGATGGGGGCCGACTCCATCTGCATCAAGGACATGGCGAACCTGCTGCTGCCCTATGACGCTTACTCTCTCGTTAAGAAGCTCAAGGAAAATGTGGGCGTGCCAATACACCTGCACACCCACAACACCACCGGCACCGGCGACATGACGAACCTCATGGCCGCCCAGGCCGGAGTGGATATAGTTGACTGCGCCCTGTCCCCCCTGGCAAACGGCACCAGCCAGCCCGCCACCGAGGCCATGGTGGCAACGCTCCAGGGCACCAGCCGGGACACGGGCCTTGACATGAACAAGCTCTCCGAGGCCGCCGCCCATTTCCGCGGCGTTGCCGAGAAGCTGGATATCAACCCCAAGGTACTGAAGGTGGACGTGAACACCCTTCTGTATCAGGTGCCCGGCGGTATGCTCTCTAACCTTATCAGCCAGCTGAAACAGGCCAACGCTGAGGATAAGTATTATCAGGTGCTCGAGGAGGTGCCGCGTGTCCGTGAGGACTTCGGGTTCCCGCCCCTTGTCACCCCCACCAGCCAGATAGTGGGCTCTCAGGCGGTGCTGAACGTGCTGTCAGGCGAGCGGTATAAAATGGTCTCGAAGGAGAGCAAGGGCCTGCTTCGGGGCGAGTACGGCCAGCTGCCCGGTACCGTCAACGAGGAGGTCCGCAGGAAGTGCATCGGCAATGACGAGGTTATAACCTGTCGTCCCGCCGACCTTCTGGAGCCTGAGATGGAGAAGCTGCGAGCCGAATGCAAGGAGAAGGGTCTTGGACATAGCGAGGAGGACACTCTGAGCTACGCCCTGTTCCCCCAGGTGGCTTCAAAGTTCTTCGACTGGCGGGACCATCCCCACCCGGCTGAGCCCGCCTCTGTGGCACCCGCGGCTCCTGCTGCGGCCCCCAAGGCCGCGCCTGTTGCCAATGACAATTCTCCCCGCGCCCTTATCGTGGAGGACCTGACTGGCGGCAACTTCTAAAATTTCTATTTGATTTGCAGAAAAAGTCCGGCACTTTCGGTGCCGGACTTTTTGTATTTTTCCTTGTGCCCTGTCGAAAAATATGCTATAATGTACGCAATTAAAGACTTCCAAAGGAACCGAAAGGCATAGAGCATGGATATATCAAACCTAAGAAAAAAACTGACCGGCGTGGGCGGCGGTTTCCTGTTCGCCGTCATGGCCCTCCAGCCCCCGCTGGACGTGTTGTCATATTTCATGAACGAGTACGGCAGCACCCTTATCACCACCGCCCTGCGCGCCGTTCTCCTGTTCGCCGTCTTTGTCTACGGTTTTATTGTTGAAACCGAGCGCCGCCGCTATCTGATATTCGGCGGGGTCATCGCCGGCTTCTGGCTGCTGCACGCGCTGAACTGTTTCCGGCTGGGCTACCAGGACCCCATGGGGGACCTTGGCGAGTACCTGAAGCTTGTGCAGTTCCCCCTGTGGACCCTTGCCTTTACCACCCTCCTGCAAAGCTGCGATGGCCTTGAAAGTCATATTAGCGGGGCCCTGGCCGTAAACTTCTGCACGGTGCTTCTGGTGATAGGCCTCTCTTACCTGACCGGCTCCCCGGTGTATACCTATGACAGCCCCTCCCGGGGGGTGAAGATGGGCCTTCTTGGCTGGTTTTCCAACCATAACGGTCAGAGCGCCATCGTCTGTATGCTGGTCATAGGCCTGCTCCTCTGGGCATACCATACCCGGCGGGTATGGATATTTACCCTGGCAAGCGCCCTGGGCTTTACTCTGCTGTACTTCACCGGCACACGGCTCGCCTACTACTCAGCAATGCTGACGGCCCTGGGCTTATGTTTCTTTGTCCTGATTTCCGGCGGGCGTATGCGCCTTTGCTGTATACCGCTGGCGGCGGCTCTTGTGCTGCTGGTACTGTTCAAGGGGGTATCCATCATGGAGACCCGCCAGACCCTTACCGGCGAATCCTTCCAGATCTGCCAGGAGCCCACGGACGAGATAATGGGAGAATATAAGGACTACGTATACGACAGCGGGGAGATTCCACCCGAGATAGAGGAGCGTATCACCCGGGTGTACGAGGACGTTTACGGCGGGCTGAGCTTTGCCGGCGGCACCCTTCTTGGGGACCTTCTGGACCGCTTCGGCACAGAGCGTGTTATGAAAGCCTATAATTATACCACCAAGGCCACCACCCTTTATGACGGCCGCACTAAAAAGCTAAAGGCCATGGAGCTGCTCTGGGAGGAGCAGGACGCGCCCACAAGGCTTTTGGGCTTCGAGCGGTCGAACGTGGCCATAGGCCCTAACCTGTACGGCCCGGAAAACGATATCTCAGCCCTGCCGTACTACTACGGCTATATGGGGTTTGCGCTGTTTATCGGCTTTATTGGCTATATATTCCTGCCCATAGCCATAAGCTGTGTGAAGAATCTTCAGGGGCTTGGGAGCCTCCTAACAGTAGATTTCGGCGCGTGGCTGATGCTCCTGGTCCTGGGACTTGGGGCTGGGCAGCTGTCCGGCAACGTCCTGCAAAACCCCAGCGCGTCCGTGTACCTGTCCCTGGCGGCGGCAGAGCTATGCCATATTACAAAAGCCTATGGAAGCGGCAGGCTCCGGGCCCGCTATGAACGGCGGCAGGGGCTTACGATAATACAGAGCCCGGTAATAAAAGGAGGCGGATGAATTGCAAAAGCTGAAAACCCTTCTCGAAGATAAGCTCTCAGGCATCCTGCTGGGGCTGTTGGTCCTGCAGCCCGCGCTGGATGTGCTCTCATATTTTGCCGACCGCTATGGCCTCAACTCCATAACCACTCTTCTGCGCTTCGGACTGTTGGCCCTGGTGGTCCTTCTGGGCTTCCTGCTTACAAAAAGAAAAAGGGTGTACCTTATCCTTGGGGGCGTTGTTGCCCTGTTCTGGGCGGCCCATATGCTCAACTGCTTCCGCATCGGCTACACCTCCCCGGTGGAGGACACGGCGAATCTGCTGCGCCTTATGAACTTCCCCCTGTACGCCCTCACCTTCATAACGGCGCTGAAAGGCCGGCCGCACCTGCGTAAGAGCTTTTATCTCGGCGTTTTCATATGCTTTCTGGAGATAATACTTTTCACCGCACTGCCCTGGGCCATAGGCCGGCCCGTATACACCTACGGGTCCCTGGAGCTTGGGGTGCTGGGATGGTTCCTTATCCCCAGCGCCCAGAGCGCCGTCATCGTGCTTACCGCGCCCCTGGCCATATTCGCCGCCTATAGAAGCGGAAAATACCCCGTCTATCTGCTGGGCGTACTGCTGACCGTGGTTTTAATGTTTATAACCGGCTCAAAGCTTGATTATTTCTCAATATTTATCATCGGCGGCGCATATATTTTTCTGTTCCTGATACAGCTTGGGAAAAGGTCCCCCCGCTACGTGCTGCCGCTGCTTGCGCTCCTCATACTGTCGGCCGCCTTTAAGGGCTACTCCCCCATGGCCATTAGGAACGCAAGGACCGAGTCCTCTCAGGACATCTATAGCGGCATGATATCAAACACCCTGGAGACCTCCGGCGCGGACCAGACCACACTGAATATAATCCACAGTGAAAAAAGCCGCCCCTCCTCCGAACGTCAGCTGGAGAAGGTGCGCCGGGCAGTGCTGCCCATATACTCGGACACAGGTATATACGGCTACCGCACAGAGGAGTTGAACGCCCGCTTCGGTATGTACAACGTCATGGAGATCTTTGGGTATACGGATTCCCCCGAGGTTCTCTCCAACACCCGGAAAATAAAGCTGAACTTCGCAAAGCTCGTATGGCAGGAAAAGGATACTCTGACCCATCTGCTGGGCTTCGAGTACAGCGACTTCCTTCTGGGCGATACCATCTACGACCTGGAAAATGATTTCCCCGGTATCTTCTATAACATGGGCTATCTGGGCTTTGCCATCTATCTGCTGTTTTTTGCCCTGTTCTTCTTCCGGGTTTTCAGGGCCCTTGCCGGCAGCGTGCGTCGAGCCCTGGAGACGGAAAAAACCGAGGGGCCCAAAGCCCTCAGATGGCTGCGAGGCTTCTGGAGCGGGCTCAGGCAGTTTCTGACCTTGGAGACCGGCGCGGTGGGCATATGCTTTCTGCTGGCCATCGCGGCCGCGCAGATATCCGGCAACGTCCTGCGCCGCCCCAACGTCACCATCTACTTTGCCGCCGCCGCCGCCTGCCTGTACAGCCTGACCACTCTCCAGCGCCGGCCCGAAAAAAAGGAGGTGTAGCCTTATGCTGCAAGGCATCGCCGTTTCAAACGGTATTGGCCTTGGAACTGTACTGCTCCTACAGGAGCACAGCTTGGTATTTGACGAGGACCGCCGAATAGACCCTGGACCAGAAATATCCCGCTTTAACAAGGCTGTAAAGGCCTTTTGTGACAATACCGCCAGCCGTATGCGCCATTTGCAGCTCTCCACAAGCCTTGAGGATTCCCGGATACTCGAGACCCACATCAACATTGCCAACGACCCGGAGGTAAAGGACCAGATATGCTCTCTCATTGAATCCGGCTGCTCCACCGAAATGGCCTTGAACCAGGTCAGCGAGCAGTATATCGCGGCCTTTATGGACTCCCATGACGAGCTTACCCGCCTTAGGGCCGAGGACATAAGGGACGTGCGCAATGCCCTTCTGCACCTGCTTTTGGGCGTAGAGGATACTGTAATAAAGAACGCCCCAAGGGGCTCAATACTTGTGGCGGAGGAGCTGAGCCCCTCCGCCATGGCGGACCTGGACGCGGGGCGGATATCCGGCCTTGTGCTGGAGAAGGGCGGCCCCGCCTCACACACCAGCATACTTGCCCGAACCATGGGCCTGCCAGCGGTCTGTGGAATAAAGGACGCCACAAAGAAGCTGTCCTCCGGGGACTTTATTATTGTTGACGGCGCCAGGGGCGAGGTCATATCCTCCCCGGGGGAGAGGGTCATCGAGGAGTACCGCAGCCGGCGCAAGGCCCAGCAGGAGGAGCGCCGGTGCATGGAGCGTTTCCGGGACCGAAGCACCCTTTCGGCCGACGGCCGGGAGTACCGGCTTTACTGCAATATCAGTATGCCCAGCGCCTCGGCGGCGGTGATAGAAGCCGGCGGCGAGGGCGTGGGACTTTTCCGCACGGAATACCTATTTATGAACCGCTCCGTCCCGCCCACCGAGGAGGAGCAGGCCGAGGCCTATAGGCAGGCCTTAAAGGGCGCCGGGGGACGGCAGGTGGTGATACGCACATTGGATATCGGCGGCGACAAGAACGTGCCCTGTCTCAGTACCCAGAAGGAGGAGAACCCGTTCCTGGGGCTTAGGGGCGTGCGCTGGTGCCTTCAAAACGAGGAGGTGTTCCTCACCCAGCTACGGGCTCTGTTGCGTGCCGGAGCCGGAGAGAACCTCAGTATCCTGTTCCCCATGGTCTCCACGCTTTCAGAGCTGCGTTCCTGCCGCAGCCTGCTCCAGAAGGCCCGGGAACAGCTTATCAACGAGGGCAGACCCTGTTCTGAGAGCGTACCCGCGGGGGTAATGATAGAAACCCCTTCAGCTGCTCTTATAGCCGACCACCTGTCCCGGGAGGCCGCGTTCCTCAGCATCGGCACCAACGACCTTACCGGTTATATTATGGCCTGCGACCGGGGCAACCCGGCGGTGGGCGGCATGTACGACCCCCTCCACCCGGCTGTGCTCAGAGTGCTCCGTCATATTATTCGGTGCGGCAGTACCAGCGGAACCCCGGTCTCTGTCTGCGGCGAGACCGCAGCGGACCCAAGGCTTGTCCCCCTGTATATGTCCTATGGCGTCACCGGCTTCAGCGTCTCAGCGGTGGCTGTGCCAAGGGTGCGCAAGACCGTCTCCCTGTGGAGCAAGGTGGAGGCGGACAGCCTTGCGGACTCCGTCGGGCGGCTGAATACGGCGGCGGAGGTCCGGGAGCTTCTGGACAGCGCCCAGAGAACATAGGCGGCCTTGAAGCATGGAGAAAATAGACAGCGGAGAGCAGTACCAGTTCACTTGGCCGGGCAAAAAGGCTGCGGCAGAGCTCAGCCGGAGCCAAAAGGAACTGCGCCAGGAGCAGGAAAGGTCCCTGGGACGGGACGGGACCCGGGGCGGAATGGACTCGGAGAACATATATATCGAAGGCGACAACCTGGACGCGCTGAAGCTCCTGCAAAAGGAGTATGCCGGCCGGGTTAAGCTCGTTTATATTGACCCGCCCTATAACACCGGCGCCGACTTTATCTACGGTGACAACTTCGCCCGGCCAAAAAGACAGTGCTCCGGCGGGGACGGCACAGACTATGGGCGGCTGCACGCGGACTGGCTCAATATGATGTACCCAAGGCTGAAGCTTGCAAAAAGGCTTCTGAGTCCGGAGGGCTCCATTTTCGTGTCCATAGACTATAACGAGGCCGCGAACCTCAGAAAGCTGATGGACGAGGTCTTTGGCGAGGAGAATTTCCAGCGGGAGATAATCTGGCGTATAGGCTGGCTCTCCGGCTATAAGACCGCCGCAGCAAACTTCATACGCAACCATGACAGCATACTGTTCTACTCCAGGAACCATGAGCTGATGGATTTTAAAAAGCTGTATATAGAAAATAAGCACTTCAGGCCCCTTGTAAAAAGTACCCCGCAGCTCAGGGAAAAGCTGCGGGAGCTGGGTCTTACCCCCAAACAGGGGCGGGAGCTTTTACATTTCATAAACCACGAGAACCGTCCCGAAAGGTACCCCCTTGAGGACACCTGGAACTGCAACGAGTACGACGGCCTAAACAGCATTGCCATCATGTCCTTTTCCGGGGAGAAGATATCGAAGCTTCTGGGTATCGGTCAGGAGTTCAAGGGACAGAAGCCCATAAGGCTCCTTATGCGGATTCTTGAGGCCGTCACCGATAGGGATGACGTTGTGCTGGACTTCTTCTCCGGCACGGCCTCCACCGCCCACGCGGTCATGGAGCAGAACGCACTGGACGGCGGCCGCCGCAGGTTCATAATGGTACAGCTGCCTGAGCCCACTCCCTCGGACAGCGCCGCCCGAAGGGCCGGGTACGCCGCCATCAGCGATATAGGCGCGGAGCGTATACGCCGGGCGGGGGACAGGCTCAGAAAGCGCACCGGGGCCGATATAGACTACGGCTTTCGGCTGTTCACGCTGCACTGAGGCCCTCCTTGCGGAAGGCCGCGCGCCACATGATGACCGCCAGCGCCGCGCTTAGAGCGTCCGCTATGGGCTGGGCGGCCAGCAGACCGTTGAACCCGGCCACCAGTACCCCCACCCCCAGCACGGCAAGGAACAACAGCCCCTGGCGGGAGAGGGACAGGGCCAGCGCGGGGCCAGCCTTTCCCGTGGCCTGGAACAGGCAGGTGAACAGCAGAACTATCCCGGCAAAGGCCGAGCCGGATACCTGCCAGCGGAGCATCAGCGCGCTGTCCCTGACCACACCCGGGTCGTCCATGAAAACCAATGTAAGGGGCCGGGCCAGCAGAATTATAATTAACGCCATCAGGAGCCCGTAGCAGCTTATGAATGCCGTGCAGAAGCTGATGAGCTTTTTAAGCTTCTTAAAGTCCCTGCCGCCGTACAGATATCCGAACAGGGGCACCCCGCCGAAGGCAAGGCCTATAAGCACCATCTGGGCTATCATGGCGACCTTGCTGGCGATGCCCCAGGCGGCTATCTTCTCATCGCCATAGCCCTTTAAAAACTGGTTTGTGACCACCACGCATACGCTGGAGGCTATGTTGGTGACGGCGGCGGTTATGCCCACGCTGAATATCTGCCGCAGTTCCCCGGCGCTCACCCGCCAGTCCCGGGGGGCCACCGACAGGTGCCGGCTCTTACCAAGAACTATTGCAAGGAAAAACAGGTCGCTTGCAAGGTTGCCTATCACCGTGGCGATGGCCGCGCCCGCCGCGCCCATGCCCAGCACCTGGATAAATATGGGGTCGAGTATTATGTTTATCACCGAGCCTCCCACATTGCCCAGCATGGACAGGGTGGAGGCGCCCTCGCAGCGCAGCAGGTTAGAGTGGATAAAGGGCAGTATAACGGCCGGGGCGCCCGCCGCCAGCACCAGGTAATACTCCCGGGCATAGGGCATGACCTCCGGGCTGGCCCCCAGCAGCCTGAGGATAGGTCCCTGGAATATGAGCATGGGCACGGCCAGCACCAGACCGGTGGCGATGGCCAAGTAGAAGCAGAAGGAGCTCACCCGCCGGACGCTCCCCTGGTCGTTTTTGCCCATCAAGCGGGAGATAAGGGAGCTGCCCCCCTGGGCGTAGACGTTGCCAAAGGCCATCAGCACCGTGAACACCGGCGCGCAGACAGACACCCCGGCCACAATAAGGGTGCTGCCGGTGCGGGCCACAAAGTATGTATCAGCTAGGTTATAGATCAGGCTTATTATCATGCTGAACACCACCGGAAGCGCCTGGGCAAAATAGGTGCGCACCAGGTGTTCTGTGTCAAAAACCGTGCTCTTTTCTTTTGTATCACCCATGAGGCATAGCTCCTTTGCATAGATCTTTCTGGGATTATTTTAGCATAATCCATTGGCTTTTGTTATGACATATGGCACAACAAAAGAAAAAATTTAGGAACTGCCCCAGCGGCTTTTGATATAGTTAACGCAGTCCAAAAGCGGTTCATCTCTTTTGGACTGCGTTAACTATACAGGAGGAGGTCCTGGGCCGCTTTGGACCTGATGGCCTTGATTTCAAGTGGTTGGGAGAAATTGAACATCTCATATTCTCAATATAGCAAATATTACTAATCCGGCACCGTGACTAACACTAAATCGGCGGTTCCCAGTCAGCAGGAAATAACTCATGAAAGCACGGAATTCTTTCCTTGATATTTCCCTTGCTGTCAGCGACGTAAGCTTTCACTCCGTCCTGAGCCCACCCGTCACCGGCTACAGAATAAATGATTCTTTTTCTTGCCTCAAGAATTATAGGCTTCAATCTGGCATCCGCCTTACTTGCGTCCATGTAAGCGTAATGTTCAATGCCATGGACTTCAAATGCTTCCTCGGCGGTCATAAATGCTTGGGAAGATATGGAAACAGGTGCAAACAGCGATAGAATAAAAATAGATAAGCAAGAAATCACGCAGAATCGAAGCGGCTTCACTATAATCCCTCCTTTCTCTAATATTTTAAATATATTATATACCTAAAAGTTGGAAATGTCAATATTGAAATTGAATAGATAAGTCTTTAGATAGTTTTTGCTATAAATGCTTTTTCATGTTTCGCTGTAATTATTTCAGCATACTCCATTGATTTTTATTGTGACATATGGCATAATAAAAGAAAAATTTTGGGAGTGGGCGCATGAAATATATCCATGATGAGAAGCTCCTTGAGCGGCTTTTGATACAGGAGGGTATTATCGAACACTTTGAGACCAGCGGCCTTGATTTCCGGCTGGTGGAATACGAAAAGGGCGAGCTTATCTGCGCCCCGGGCCGTCCTCTGGAGGACATACTATTCACCGTTCGCGGTACTGTGCAGGTATACGGACTGCGAGAGGACGGCAAGTGGCTGCCGGTATCCCAGGGGATGGGCCGCACCGCCATGGGCGCTATCGAATTCGTCCAGCCCGGCCTGCCGGTATTCTACACCGAGGCCGTGGAGGACCTGCTATGCGTATCGCTGCCTATCGAACGGAACCGGGAGGCGCTTGAGCGGGACTGCGTGTTTCTCATGTACCTTTTAAAGTGCATAAACAGCATGGTGGTCACCTATACCCTTATCGGCCACCGGGAACACTCGGTGGAGGAGCGTGTGCTAACCTTTCTCAGAGACGTCCAGCCGGACCACACCCTGCACAGCATAAACCAGGGACTCCTGCAATTCCACTGCAGCCGCAGGCAATTACAGCGGGTAGTGAAGCGTTTATGCGACGAGGGAAAGCTGAAAAAGCTTAAAAAAGGCGTGTATGTCCTTGAGGAGGGTCAAGGGTAAAATCATAACCACCCGTGAAACGGATTTCCCCGGCCCTTTCAGATTGACAAATCCCGGGCATATGGTATAATGTACGCAAAGCGTACCTTCGGAGTTTCCCTCTCGCTCGAAGAGCTCGCCTTTTGCTTCGCAAAAGTACCGGAAAACTCCAAGCAGATTTATGGTATAATACAGATGGAGGTGCAATCATGAAAGTAATATATTTTGACTGCAACATGGGCGCCGCCGGGGATATGCTCTCCGGGGCCCTTCTGGAGCTGCTTCCCGAAGAGGAGCGTCCGAAATTTATTGAGGAACTGAACGCTCTCGGCCTCCCTGGGGTGGAGTTCACCGCCGTGCCCTCGGTGAAGTGCGGCATCACCGGCACCCATATGAAGGTGACTGTTAACGGCCAAACAGAGGGTGAGGAACACCATCACCACCACGAACACCACCACGAGCACTCCCATGAGCACGAGCACCACCATAGCGGTATACACGACATAGAACACCTCGTCAAGGGGCACCTGAACGTCCCCGAGAAGGTGAAGTCGGATATACTTGAGGTCTACGGCCTTATCGCCAGGGCCGAGAGCCATGCCCACGGCGTGCCGGTCACCGAGATACACTTCCACGAGGTGGGAACCATGGACGCCGTGGCGGACGTTACCGTCGTCTGTCTCTTAATGGACAGGCTGGCCCCGGAGCGTGTAATAGTCTCCCCTGTCCACGTGGGCAGCGGCCAGGTAAGGTGCGCCCACGGGATTTTGCCCGTCCCCGCCCCCGCCACGGCACATATTCTCACCGGCGTGCCCATATACGGCGGCAAAATCAAGGGCGAGCTCTGCACCCCCACCGGCGCGGCGCTTCTCCGGCACTTTGCCGATAGCTTTGGGGATATGCCCGTGATGACCCTTTTGCGGGTGGGGTACGGCATGGGCACAAAGGATTTTGAAGCCGCAAACCTTGTCCGGGCCATGCTGGGTGAAGCGTAGGGCTCTGCGGCGCTTTACCGGCATTACCATAAATTTTTTCCAGGAGGAAACTATTATGAACATTGCAGTCCTGGGCGCGTGGCATGTGCACACCATGGAGTATTCCACCGCCCTCCAGAAAAACCCCGATTCCACCCTCTGCTGCCTTTGGGACAGCGACCCTGAGCGCGGCGCACAGATGGCCGAGAAGCTGGGGGTGCCCTTCCAGCCGGACCTTGACGCCGTCCTTTCCGACCCCTCCATAGAGGGCGTGTCCGTGACCACCGCCACCAGCGAGCACCCCCAGGTGCTCATGGCCGCGGCAAAGGCCGGGAAACACATCTTTACTGAAAAGGTTCTGGCCTTTACAAATGAGGAGGCAGAGGAGATAGCCAAAACTGTAAAAGAGAGCGGCATTATCTTCACCATCTCCTACCCCCACAAGACCCGGCCCACCCTGAAGGCCGCCAAGGAGATTTTGGAGAGCGGCAAGCTGGGCCAGGTGACCTATGCCCGGGTGCGCAACGTCCACAACGGCAGCACCGCCGGCTGGCTGCCGCCCCACTTCTACAATGCCGCCGAGACCGGCGGCGGGGCCATGATGGACCTGGGGGCACACCCCATGTACACCCTCCACTGGCTCATGGGCGAGCCAAAGTCCGTAGTGTCCATGTTCACCACCGTCACCGGCAAGCCCGTGGAGGACAACGCCGTATCCGTGCTGGAGTTCGAGAACGGCGCCCTCGGCGTGTCGGAGACCGGCTTTGTGAGCACCGGCCTCCCCTACGTTCTGGAGCTCAGCGGCACAAAGGGTTCTTTAATGGTGCACAACGACCTCCTGGAGTACAGCTCTGAGGAGACCGAGGGCAAGCTTGTAAAGCTTGAGACCCTGCCGGAACCTGACCCCATGCCCATCGACGCCTGGATAGCCGCCCTTGGGGGCAAGGGCACCGCGCCCAATGGCATTGATGAGGCTGTGGCTCTCACACGACTTATGGTGGGTGCATACGAATCATATCGTACAGGAGTCAAAAATGTTTTCTAACATAGTATGATAAGTTTATATGCGATTCCAACAAGTTTTCGTTTTGGAATCGCATTATTTTTATATAATTCTCAAAAGCACTTGAAAGATTCTAAAATATGTGTCATAATATCCAGAACGTATCATCATGACAATGATACAGCTTCGGGAGGATATGGCTATGACAAGCAAGAAAATCGCCCTTACCCCGCCTATGGGGTGGAACAGCTACGACTACTACGACACCACTGTAAATGAGGAGCAGGTCCGGGCCAACGCCCGGGTCATGGCCGAGCGTCTGAAGGAGTGGGGCTGGGAGTACGTGGTAATCGACATCCAGTGGTACGCAAAAAACGCCGGCAGTATGCGCGGGCGTTTCCAGTACATTCCCTTCGGCTACGTAGAGATAGACTCCTGGTCCCGGCTCCAGCCGGACCCGGAGCGTTTCCCCTCCTCGCAGGGCGGCAAGGGCTTCGGGCCTCTCGCGGCCTATATCCACAGCCTGGGGCTGAAATTCGGCATACACATCATGCGGGGCATCCCCCGGGCCGCCGCCCACGGCCACATGAAGATACTGGGCCACAACGAGACCGCCGACATGGTGGCCGACCCCGGCTCTGTCTGCCGGTGGAACCCTGATATGTACGGGGTGCGGGACTGCCCGGGCGGCCAAGCCTACTACGACTCCATCATAGGCATGTACGCCGACTGGGGTGTGGACTTCATAAAGTGCGACGACATCTGCAACACAGACAACCTGGTGCCCCACAGCGACCGGGCCTACTCCCGCAGCTTTGAAATAGAGATGATCTCCCGGGCCATCGAAAAGACCGGCCGGGACATCGTGCTGTCCCTGTCCCCGGGCCCGGCGGTGGTGGACGAGTCCTGGCACTACCACGCCCACGCCAATATGTGGCGGATAACCGACGACTTCTGGGACGACTGGGAGCTCTTAAAGGGTATGTTCCGCCGCTGCGAGCAGTGGCAGGACCACGTGGGGCCGGGCTCCTATCCGGACTGCGATATGCTGCCCCTGGGTCGCATCGGCGCAGGCTTCGGGGACGAGCGGGACACCCGCTTCACCAAAGACGAGCAGAAGACCATGTTCACCCTCTGGTGTCTGATGGGCTCGCCCCTGATGATGGGCGGGGAGCTGACAAAGCTGGACGACTGGACCATGTTCCTCCTGACAAACTGGGACGTGCTGGATATGCTGCCCTGCCGCCCCAGGCAGCTCTACCGAAACGAGAACTCCGCCGCCTGGACGGCCCTGGAGCCTGACTCTGGGGAGAAATATGTGGTGCTTTTCAACCTCTCGGACGAGCCCAGTGAGCTCTCTGTCTCGATCCATAACATATGGCCTCGGGCCCTTGCCGGCATAGACCTCTGGGAGGGCGGGCGCACCGACTTTGCCGACGGCCTTGTCCGCGCCACCGTGGCCCCCCACGGCTGCGCGGCCTACCGCGTTACCAGCACTCCAAAGCCCTGGAGGGAGGATATGGCAGAATGACCCAGCCACTTACCCCCCGGGCCATGGACTTCCTTATGGAGCTGTCCATCAACAATGAACGCCCATGGTTCCAGGAGCACAGGGAGGAGTTTGAGACCCTCCTGCACCGCCCCTTCAAGGAGCTTGCCGGGGAGACCTGCTCCATAATGGCAAAGGACTTTCCGGGCTGCGGCTTCGGCTTGCACGTGTCGAGGATTTACCGGGACGCCCGCCGGCTCTTTGGCCGGGGGCCCTACCATGACCATCTGTGGTTCTCCCTTCAGCGGGAGGACTGCCGAAACACCGGCCCCATGCTATGGTTCGAGTTTGGGCTCTCGGGCACCTCCCACGGCCTTGGGTACTGGGACCGCTCGGCAGAGCAGGCCGCGGCCTTCCGCAAAAAGATAGACAGCGACCCAAAGCGCTTTGAGGAACTTTTACTGGCCGTCCCGGACCGGGACAAAAGCCGTCTCTGGGGCGACGAATACAAGCGGCCCAAGGGCCACTATAATGATATCCTCGATCCCTGGTACAACCGCAAGCAGGCCAGCATCGGCTATGACGACTACTTTGGGGAGGACCTGTTCACTGACAGGCTCCCGCAGCTGCTCTCGGACTCCTTCTCGGGGCTCGTTCCCCTCTACCACTACATGATGGAGGCAGCCGAGTTAGAGCTTAAAGAATAAAAATCCCCAGCCGCTTCATACTATGACTACAGTTATATCTATAGTTTATAGTAAACGCACTTGAAAAAAGGTATTTATCTCTTTTGAACTGCGTTAACTATACCCAGTATGAAAGGCGGGACATATATGTGCACTTGCATCACCATGAAAACCCGGGACGTATACTTTGGCCGCACCATGGACCTCCACTACCGCTTCGGCGAGCAGGTGGCCGTCACCCCCAGGAACTACCGCGTCCCCCTGAAGTCCGGGGACAGCTTTGAGACTTGGTACGCCATGATAGGCATGGCCACCGCCAAGGGGGGCTATCCCCTCTATGCCGAGGCCACCAACGAGAAGGGCCTCTCCATGGCCGGACTCAACTTCCCGGAAAACGCCTGGTACGGCGAGCCGGTTCCCGGGAAACGAAACCTTGCCCCCTATGAGTTCATACTCTGGGTGCTGGGCACCTTCGCCACGGTAGAGGACCTTAAAAGGGAACTGCCCTCTGTCTGGCTGGTGGATATCCCCATAGACCCGGGCACCCCCACCGCGCCGCTGCACTGGATGATAAGCGACGGCGCGGACAGCCTTGTGGTGGAGCAGACCAGGGAGGAGGGCTTCCGGGTATACGACAATCCCTATGGCGTGCTGACCAACAACCCCACCTTCCCCTATCACAGCATGAACCTGAACAGCTTTATGAACCTCACCTCCCAGCCGCCCCAGAACCGCTTCTGTAAGGGCCTGGATCTTTGCGCCTTCGGCAGCGGTATGGGCTCCATCGGTCTGCCCGGGGACAACTCCCCCACCTCCCGCTTCGTGCGGGCCTGCTTTAACAGGATGAACTCCCTCTGCGGGGACAGCGAGGAGGCTTCCGTTTCCCAGTTCTTCCATATCCTGGACAACGTCTGGCTGGTGCGGGGCTCCACTATGCTCAAGGGCAATGTCTGCAACACCACCACCTATGCCTGCTGCATGAACGCCACCAGAGGAATATACTATTATAAGACCTACTCGAATTCACAGCTTACCGCCGTGCGCATGACAGAAAAGAACGTCAGCGCCCCCTCGCTGACCCTCTATCCCCTGGAGGAGGTCCAGCAGGTGCGGTATATGAACTAAAGGAGACAGCATGATAATCGACTTCCACACCCACACCTTCCCGCCCAAAATAGCCGCGTCCACCCTCAGTAAGCTCAGCGCCATGAGCCATACACTCCCCTTCACCGACGGCACCCCGGAGGGGCTTCGGGCCTCCATGGGTGAAGCCGGAGTGGACCTGTCCGTTGTGCTCCCAGTGGCCACGGCACCCCGGCAGGTGGAGCATATAAATGATTCCTCCGCCGCCATCAGCGAAAATTTCCGGGAGGCCGGGCTTCTCTCCTTCGGCTGTATGCATCCGGACTATGAGGGCTGGCACGAGGAGCTTGCACGCATAAAGAGCCTGGGTCTCCGGGGCATAAAGCTCCACCCGGTCTATCAGGGGGTGGACTTTGACGACCCCCGCACCCTGCGTATACTGGACCGGGCCGGGGAGCTGGGACTTATCGTTGTCACCCATGCGGGCCTGGACGTGGGCTTCCCCGGGGTGGTCCGCTGCTCCCCGGAGATGGTGAAAAACGCCGTGAAGCAGGCGGGCCCTGTAAAGCTGGTGCTGGCCCATATGGGCGGCTGGCGCTGCTGGGACAAGGTACTGGAACTGCTGCCGGGGCTGCCGGTGTTTATCGACACCAGCTTCTCTACCGGCAGGAGGACCCCCATAGACAGCCACTACTCAGAGGAGGAGCTTCAGCTTTTGGACAGCGACGGCTTCATGGAGTTGGTCAAAGCCTTCGGCCCGGGGCGGGTGCTCTTTGGCAGCGACAGCCCCTGGAGCAGCCAGAGGGAGAGCCTTGATTGGATAAGGGCCCAGCCCCTTTCGGAGGATGAACTCAGTATGATAACTGGCGGGAACGCCGCCGGGCTGCTGGGCCTATAGGGCAGAGAAAATATAGGAAATGAGCAGAGCGCGGGCTCTGCTCATTTTTATTGTGAATAATTTATGAACTTCTATAGTTTTATGCAACCAAACCGCAAAATCATACCTTCTTATATTATGACAGGCACACCACAGAGACCGTCTGTCAAAAAATTTAAGCGAGGTTTTGGTTATGAAAAACGTCAAGCGCACACTGACAGCTTTACTCACCCTGGCACTGATCATGGCCCTATGCCTTCCCGGCTGCGGGCCCAAGGACAAGGGACCCCTTCGTATCTGCCTGGACCTGGACATCCGCGACACCATGGTGAACCAGGCCACCCACGACTTCGAGAAGATTCTTGAGACACTGGCGGAGTCCGGGGGAGCGCAGGAATTTGAAATAGAGCTGGTACCCCCCGAGGGCGAGGAGCGCATGGGGGCCCTGACCCGGCTGCACACGCAGATTTTGAGCGGCGACGGCCCGGACCTGTTCATCATCAACTCCGGCTGGCAGGACGACCTGGTGTTCCCCTACCCTGAGAAGGCCGCCCGGAACGGCCTGCTTCTGAACCTGGACAAGCTCATGGAAAAGTCCCAGTACACAGACTGGGACCAGCAGGTCCAGACCGTCCTGAACGCAGGTAAGACCGAGAAGGGGCAGTTCATCATCCCACTTAGCTACCAGTTCAACATGAGCTGCTTTCTGAAGGAGGACGTGACCCATACTCCCAGCAAGGACATCACCTGGGAGCAGATGGCCGAGAGCGGCGATATCATCGACCTTGCCAGCATAAGCTTTGACGGCGGCTCCCCTCAGAAGAAGCATTCCACCGTCGACAGGACGGTGCACAATACCCTGGGGAAGCTGGCCGACTATGACAAGGAGGAGCTGCTTTTCACCGCCGAGGACTTAAAGGCCCGCATACACAAAAACCTTGAGCTGATGGACCTCTCTGAAAACAAGGAGTTTGGTGACACCCCTACCTATTACCAGGCCCTGGTGGGCCCGGGGTTCAATACCCATGTTTCCAACTTCCACATCCAGGCCGACACAATTAAAGAGGACGTTCCCCTGACCTATATCCCCCTCTACTCCAAGACCGGCGGGGTCACCGCCGCAGTGCGCAGCTACGCCGCCATAAGCGCGGGCAGCAGACATAAGGAGGAGGCCTTCCTGGTGCTGGACTACCTTCTGGGCCTTGAGAGCCAGCAGGGCACGGGCTTCTACAACCAGTTCCTGGCGGGAGAAGGGACCTTCCTGGGCTTCCCCATGGACTCGCGGCTCATGAGCGAGGGATACCCGGTGAGCCTTGCCGGAGGGGCCAAGAAATGGAGCCTGACCGACGAGAACTTCCAGGGGCTCTGCGCGGTGCGGGACGCGATAACCGCCGTAAACTTCTTCGACACGGTGACCTTCGGGCTTTATAACCTGGAGAGCGACTGTTTAGACGTGCACACCGGCTATACCGAGGGCGACGTCGACGCTCTTATAGACGAGGCCTGCCGGGTGCTCGGCATGAGCCTGAAGGAGTCTTAATCTGTCTCCTGGCCGCCCCGGTGCCTGTGACACCTCCCGTGGCCCCCGCCGTGCCCTTCTCCATGGCCCGAGCCGCTGCCGGCGTGGCAGGTAACGTTCCCTTCGCCGTTTACGCAGCCCTCCACTCGCTCCAGCATCCTGTTGCACCGCTGCTCGTCCTCGCACTCAACATATATCTCCATGTCCCGGCCCTCCTCGAGATATACCCGGAGCTGTGGGTCGGAGAGAAGGGTATCGATAGCTTTGGAGTATTCGGAAAATAGGACCTGGGTGTTCTCCGCTATGCGTTCGCCGTCCCGATTCAGCCCCTCGACCCCTATAACTATGTCGAAGCGGTTGACCTTCAGCCGCAGCGACGGATTTATCTCAATGCCGATGGCTGAAACCGGCGTGAAGAACAGCCCGCCCCCAAGGCAGAGCAGCACCGCAAGGCAGGCCGCCGCAAGGGCGAGCGGACGCTTTTTGCCGCGCCGCGCCGGGGCGTAGATACGCCGGAGGGTCCTCTCCTTAAGCCCACTCTCGGCACGCACCGCCGAGAAAGCGCTTTGCAGCCTGCTACGCATCCTCGTCACCTCCCAGCCTTCCCCTAAGCAGCTTCTTCGCGCGTGCCAGCAGAGAATATACAGTGTTCACATTTTTCCTCATGAGCCCGGCTATCTCCGGCGCGGTGTAGCCCTCGAAGTAGTGCAGGTACACCACCTCCCTGTACTTGTCCGGCAGCTCCAGCACCGCCCGGAGCACCTCCCGGGAGTCGCCGGAGGTCTCGTCCGGCAGCTCGATAAGCTCCTCCAAGGGGACCGTGCGGCTTCTGAAAAAGCTTCGCAGCAGGTCCCGGCAGGCGTTGATGGTCACCCGAAGGAACCATGCTTTCTCATGCTCCTCATTTTCAAACACAACAGAGCTGAGGGCGTATTTCATGAACACCGTTTGAAACACGTCCTCAGAGTCGGCCTGGTTCTTCAGATGTATAAGGCATAGCCTGCGCACCATGTCGGCGTGCCGGTCTATTGCCTCTGCCGTCTCCTGCTCGCTGCGCATATGTCCGTATCAGCAGTGCCTGCCGCCGTGATGCCCCCGGCCGCCGCCGTGATGGCCGCCGTTGCCATAGCCCATGCCGTTTCCGCTGCCATAGCCGGGGCAGTAATCCGGGTCATAGTTGTCGCAGACTCCGTCGTTATCAGTATCCACATATCCGCCGCCTATGCCGTTTCCAGGGCAGCGGTCGGGGTCGTAGTTGTCGCAGATCCCGTCGCCGCCCTCATCCACACAGCTGTGTAGCCTAACCCTCTCCTGGCTCACGCAGACGGCCGGCCCGCACCCGACAGAGAACCCGCCGCAGACCGTGTCCATGCAGCCGTGCCGGGCCGAAGCGCTTACTGTGGCGCAGCTGAGTATAAGCGCCGCCATAATACATCCTGTCATTAACCTTTTCATGTGACCTTCCTCCTGATATATTTGCCGTTTTCACGGGCCGTTTTTAAACGGCTCTGACTATAATACGGTTGAAAAGGGCGTTTCCTTGCACAGATAAAAAATTTTTTTCATGCCCCTATTACCACACAGGTAATGGCCACATACACGGTATATATGGCCAGCAGCAGCACACCTTGGACCCTTGAGAACTTCTGGGTAAATATTGTGGGTATAATTGCCACGCCCCCCACCAGCAGGCAGGCGGGCAGGTCCAGCAGGGCGGAGGCCGGGGCGATGGGTAGGGCTTTGCCGGAGACCAGGGCGCTGATGGGCAGTATAAGCGTAAGGTCTATGATGTTGGCCCCAAGGATATTGCCCACCGACAGGGAGGACTCCTTCTTCACTATGGCCGTGATGGTGGTGATAAGCTCCGGCAGGGAGGTGCCCACGGCTATCACAGTCACGCCGATTATCCGCTCTGAGATACCTATAAACCTTGCAAGCTCGCTGCCGTTGTCCACCAGCAGGTCCGCACCCCAGACAATGCCCACGGTGCCCACAGCAAACTTGATTATATTGACGATTATCTCCCTGCGCTCCGGCTTTGGCCGCTCTATAGCCCGTGTGCTGTCCGTGCGGGTGGCGCTCATGGAGCGTTTTGCCTCAAGGATATTGTCGGCCATGAATACGGCGAAGATGGCTATCATTACGATAGCTACCACTATCCCCATCTGCCCCATGAACCCGGAGAGCACCACTATCAGCGCGGCCCCCAGCATGAGCACGGACTTTTTAAGATAGTCCCTCCGCCGGGCCTTACCAGGCATACACAGGATAGAGATGGCCATTATAAGGCCAATGTTGGCCGTCACGCTGCCCACAGCGTTGCCGATAGCCATGTCCACCTTCCCCTGGGCTGCGGCCATCACCGAGACCAGCATCTCCGGCAGGGTGGTGGCAAGGCTTACGATTGTGGCCCCGATTATCAGCTTTGGTATACCGCTGACCTCCGCTATCCAGGAGGCCGCGTCCACAAAGTAGTCGCCCCCCTTGACGATGAACACAATACCTACGACGAACAGAAAAATTACCAGTGCCAGTTCCATTTCCTTTCCCTCTCCTCCATTTTTAATTCCAAACGAAAAGGCCCACGCACAGCCCCAAAGCCATACGTGAGCCCAAGAAGACAAATCCGCGCATGTACGGCTTTCAGCCATACATGAGTCTCGTTATTTAAGACAAGCCAGGCAGAACGCCGGGTATGTTGACTTGCCACGCGAAACGCGCCTAACTACTCCCCCATGGGTTTTCGATTGTAGGCATATTATACCAGAGCTGAAACGCCTTGTCAAGAGTCTTTGCTTTTTCTCTTGTCAACAGTTATCAAGTGTGGTAGAATAAAGAAAAACTGACGGTTCATTTAAAGAAAAAGGGGTTGAACGGTTATGAAAGGGAGCCGGGAAAGGGCCGCGGACGGGCTTCAAAAAGCCCTTGGGTGGCTGTACGGGCTGATACTTGGCGGGAGCCTTTTTGTGTGCCTGTTTTTGTCCCATATAAATTTCTCCAGGAAATACCTTACCACCCAGTTTCTGCCGGCCTTTATGCTGCTGGCCATTGGGCTGCTGCTGGTCTTCTCGCTGCACCGATACAGCTCCATACTGGCGGGGCTCGGCCCGGGCAAAAGAGCCCTTTTTATTGCCACAGCGCTGCTGTTTTTCCTACAGGTCTTCGCAGCCTCCCAATACTGGTTCCGCACCGCCTGGGACGTGCCCACCGTAAACAACACCGCCAGCGCTATCGCCCACGGGGAGGGGGAATACCTCTCAAAGATACGCTGGTACTTCTCGGAGTTCCCCAATAACCTTATGCTGGTCTGGATCTTCTCCCTTTTTTACCGGGCCGCCCACATTATGGGCCTGCATGAGCAGGAGTATTTCTTTATCATCTGCATACAGTGCCTCTTAAATTCTCTTTGCGGCCTTTTGCTGGTCCAGGTGGTCCACAGGCTCTTTAAAAGCAGGAGCATGGCCATACTGGGATATACGCTGTACATCTTCCTTGTGGGTATCTCCCCCTGGGTGACTGTCCCCTATTCGGACTCCATGGCCCTGCCCTTCCCGCTGGCAACCGCCGCTATCTATGTGAACCGGGAACGCTGCCGCTATCGGTGGCTGCCATGGCTCTGCATGGCGGCCCTTGGGGTAATAGGCTACCGCATAAAGCCCCAGGTACTGATAGCGTTTATCGCCGTGCTCATAGCCGAAGCGCTCCGCTGGCTTAAAAACGGCCTTACAAAGGAGAGCCTTCAGAGGCTCGCCGCCGGGGGCTGCGCGGTGATAGTGGGGATTGCGGGCTCCTTCATGTTCTGCAAGCTGGCCATACGGAGCATGAACTTCCCCGTGGACAGGGAGGGCGCCTTCGGGGCCGCCCACTTCTTCATGATGGGGCTCAATACCGAGACCATGGGCGCGTATAACGGCGACGACAACCTGTACTCCAACACCTTCTCAAGCGTCAAGGAGCGCAACCGGGGAAATATGAAGCTGGCCCTTGAGCGTATCAGGGAAATGGGCCCCATAGGCCTTATGAAACACGGGGCCAGGAAGACCCTTACAAACTACTATGACGGCACCTTCGCCTGGGGCGGGGAGGGGTATTTCTTCTCCGGCATGAACGAGCCGAAAGCCAACCCCTTTTGCGAATTCCTCCGGGGGGTGTACTACGGCGGGGAGGAACCCGGCAAATATTACCCCCTCTGGACGAATTTTGCCCAGATGGTCTGGCTGTCGGTGCTTTTCCTTGCTATTATTGCCATGTTCCACCCAAAAAATCCCGAGAAGGATATGATGCTGCTATCCGTCGTCGGGCTCACCCTTTTCGAGCTGCTGTTTGAAGCCAGGGCAAGGTATCTGTTCACCTATGTGCCCATCTATATCCTTCTTGCTCTTTATGGGCTCCAGTTTATCAAAACCAAATTAGAAAGGAAGACAGAAAATGAAGTATAGGCCTGTAAAAGCTGCCATGATAGGCGTGGGCGCCATCAGCGGTATCTATCTGCAGAACATCACCCATACCTTCCGTGAGGTGGAGCTGGTGGGGGTCTGCGACCTTATCCCCGATAGGGCCGAAAAGGGCGCTGCCTATGTGAAGGCTGAAATCGAGCAGGGCGCCGGCGTCCGGGAACCCAAAATATATAAGGATATGTACGAAGCCTTTAACGACCCGGAGGTTGAAGTTATCTTGAACCTTACCCGCCCCTATGAGCACTTCGAGGTCACGAAGCAGGCCCTTCTCCACGGCAAGCACGTGTACTCGGAAAAGCCCCTGGGGGTGGACATGGAGGAGGCCGGTGCTCTCATAGCCCTGGCGGAGGAGAAGAACCTGCGGCTGGGCGGCGCGCCGGACACCTTTATGGGCGCGGGCATACAGACTGCCCGCAGGCTTATCGACGACGGCTACATAGGCGACATAGTGGGGGCCAGCTGTGCCATGGTCTGCCGCGGCCACGAGACCTGGCACCCGGACCCGGAGTTCTACTATAAGCGGGGCGGCGGTCCCATGCTGGATATGGGCCCTTATTACATCACAGCCCTGGTGCAGCTTTTGGGGGAAGCAAAGGGACTGACGGGCATGACCAAGCGCTCCTTTACAGAGCGGCTCATCACCTCCGAGCCTCATCGGGGAGAGACGATAAATGTGGACGTGGACACATGGCTTTCGGGGAATATCGAGTTTGAGAGCGGGGCCATCGCCCAGGTCTTCACTACCTTCGACGTGCACTACACCGCCCAGTCCCGCTTTGAGGTCTATGGCACAAAGGGCAGCATGATGGTGCCGGACCCCAACACCTTCGGCGGGCCGGTACTGCTTCTGCGGCCCGAGGACTTTGCGGCCGCCCCCAAGACCGACCCGGGCCTTATGCGCCACGGTGTGCCCGACTTCTACGCGGGCTGGCGGGAGATGCCGCTGATGTACGACTACCCGGAGAACAGCCGGGGGCTAGGGCTTGCGGATATGTGCAAGGCCCTGCGCACCGGCCGGGACCACCGGGCGAACTTCCAGCAGCAGCGCCACGTGCTGGAGATAATGACGGCCTTCTCCAAGTCCAGCGAGCGGAAGGCCTACGTGCCTATCGCTACCAAGTACAGCCGCACCGCGCCCATGAAGAACAACCCCATGCACGGAATTTTAGACGAATAATAAGGAGGACAATACAATGAAAGCAGCATATACCGGCTGGACCTGGATACACGGCGACCAGGAGACCGCAAAGCGCCAGCTTGAGCAAAGCTTCAAGGAGTGCAAGTTCCTGGGTTACGACACCGTGGAGAACTTTGCCTTTATCCGTGACTACTATAAGGACGACCCCGGCGAGCTGAGAAAGCTGGCCGATGATTGCGGGGTAGAGCTTGTGAACCTCTACGGCCACTTCGACCTGGACATTGAGGGCTCGTTA
>ERZ777305.1660-NODE-1660-length-24153-cov-4.055191_pt1 | contig 24153 bp, 25 predicted proteins | sample MGYA00374965_ERZ777305 | MGnify/ENA primary metagenome ERZ777305 (study PRJEB29328, sample SAMD00013331) | mouse gut metagenome | study: EMG produced TPA metagenomics assembly of the Metagenome analysis of fecal microbiota from mouse which was promoted... | reverse complement strand
CAGCATATAGAATAAAAGGAAGTAATAAATGGTCATATACAACAAAGAGTAAGATAAGTAAATTAACTTCTGGAAAAGAATATGAAGTGATGGTAAGAGCGGGAATCAAGAGTGGTAAAAAGACTATTTATGGAACTTGGAGTAATGTAAAAACTATTAAAGTTAAATAATATTATTATTTTTAATAAATTTAAAGTAAATTACAACATAACCGTTAAGATATAAGGTATAGAGAAGAAAATCTATATCTTTTATTTTTTGTTAAAAATTATCAAAATTGATTGCATATTATTACCTAATAAGTTATTATATGTGTAGAAAGGACTAACATGGTTATAATAAAAACATCTAAGTTTAAACGTGATTATAGGAAAGAAATAACTAGCAAGTATTTACTTAAAGAAGAAAATAGATTACATAATATAGAAAACTTTTTATTATCAAAAAAGAACTTAGAAGATGTTATGTTAGATCCATTAAAAAATATCTATTATATTGAAAAAAAATCGGGTAATCTTAAAGAGTATTACACTGCAAGAATTAACAGCAAGATGCGTTTGATTATTAAACCCAATAGCAATTACCCATACAATATAGTAGAAATACAAGAATTAATATTTGAATGCATCGACAATACGCATTATGGGGAGGGATAGTATGAAAGGTTTTGGGTCAATTTTACAAGATTATTTAGAATACCATCGAATAACTCAAACAGAATTTGCTGATAGATTAGGAATAAGCAACAAGCATATGAATGAGATAATTAATGGCACGACCAATTTATCACCGGAGCTAATGATTGCCATTAGTATATTAACGGATATTGATATTAATACGATATTTTTTGTTGAACATAAAAAAAGCGTATATGATAAGTTATTAAAAAAATACAAAAGTGAAAAGGAAATTCAAAAATTTTTAAACAGTTTTCATTTGAATGAAATGCAAAAAAAGAAATGGATTACTTTAAGAGATAGTACATCTGTTGCTCAAAATGCCATTGATTTATTAAATTTTCTGGAACTTAAGGACTTTGAAGTATATGATAATTACATTGAAAAAAGAATAATTTATAAAAAATTAGATTATGCTGATCAAAAGAAAATATATCTATGGTTAAGACATTGTGATAAGCTTATTGCTGATGTCCAAGTAACAAAATATAGTTCCAATAGATTAAATGATTTATTTGATGATTTAAAAAAGGAGAGAATGAAACCATTTAATAAAGAGAGAATAATTCAAATACTTTCTCAATATGGAATAATATTATGCATAGAAGATGCATTAGGCGGCTCAAAAATTAGAGGATGCACAATGGTTAAACATAAGACACCAGTGATATATCTAACCACTTACTTTAAAGAAAAATCATCATTTTATTTCACTTTATATCATGAACTAGGACATATTAAAACACATTATAATAGATTAATTAATAAGATTGTAGAATTTGATAACGAAGAAAAAGAAGCTGATGCTTTCTCTTTGAATCAGATGATTCCCCGTAAAATATGGGATATTATTAATGAATGTTATGATGAACGTGAGAGAATATGTTTAGAAAATAATATTCCTCTGTGTTTTTTGTATTCAAGGTTAGCCTATGAAAAGAAGATAAGTTACTCAAGTAAAGAGTATAATGAGCATATTGAAAAAATAAACATTTAAAATAATTAGCGAATCAAGAAGATAGCAAATTTATCAATAATATTATATCATTATAGATATTTAAGTTTTCTTTGACTTTTTCATAATTTTGGATTAAAATAAATTTCACCAAAAGGGGAATTTTAATATGAAAAAATTTAAGAAAAATGCTGTATTAATATCATTAATTGGCATGTTATGTACAAACATTATGGCTTGTGGAAATAGTTCAATAATTGATGAAGCAACGATAGCCACCGAATTTGATATAGGTGAAGAAGATTATGACGTATCGAGATTTTTGATTCAAGATGAAGAGGAAGTCGAAGAAGAAACAATTGAAGAAAGTCCCGAAACATTAGAAGACGACAATGTCGTATACACTACCGAAAAATCGGCAGTTGTAAGTGTCCCAGTAGTAATTGCAACATCCAATGTCAATATTCGTGATGGTATTGATGGCAATATCCTAGGTGTACTTCCAGAAGGTCACAATTTGGAATTACTTGAAGTAATTGATGACACACACTATAAAGTATTATATTATGGTCAAGAAGCCTATGTTGTATCAAAGTATGCCACACTAGCAACCATTTATGATATCAACAGTGATGTAACGAAAATCGTATATGCCGAAGAGGATACAGAATTACTTATCCCTTCTGAATTAAGTGCAACAGGAGAAGATGAATATAAAGCTATTCCCAAGTATGAATGTTTTGAAGTATACGAAGAACTTGATGATAGTTACCTCGTTCAAACTTCTGATTATGTTGGCTATGTTTCCAAAGAAAATCTTACATTATTAGAGGGAACATTTGTCGTTATTGATATAAGTGATCAAAACTTAAAATTGTATGAAAATAATGAAGTGATCTTAGATTGCCCAGTCATTACAGGAAAACCAAGTACACCTACACCACTTGGTAAATATGCTATATTTGAAATAAGTCATACGAGATACTTGATAGGAAGAAATAATTCTTATAGATCATGGGTTGATGTTATGATGAATTTTAATGGCAATATTGGTCTTCATGATGCCGAAAGAAGAGTAACGGAAGATGGTAAAGTCTTGGGATGGCGCGACACTAATCAATTTGGTGGTGTTACTCAGCAAGAAAATGGTTCTCATGGATGTGTTAATATGCGATGTGATGATGTTAATTTTGTTGAAGTTCATACAGGGATAGGCACAATCGTTTTAGTAAAAAAGTAAAGTTTAAATAGACAATCTCAATAGTAATTTTTTATTTAAAAATATTGAAGAGTTAATAAATATCTAGTTATTAACTTTTTTATATGTTATAATCTATTAGGTTTAAACTAGGGCAGTATGTAGTTTAATAATTAGAAAAGAGGAATGAAATGTATAATTATGATTACAAATTACCCGTTATAGTTAGTACATATAAATCGGATTATGGTAAGGGAAGAAAGGATATAATTTCTCATGATACGGAGTTTTTAGATCTATTTAATTATTCTCTTAGTAAAATAAATAAATCAATAGAAGTGTATGAACAAGTAATTAAGGAATTACACGACATATCCATTCATTCATGTAATCCTATTGAAGGAAAAATAAGCGCTTATCACGAAATAATAATGCGCAACTTAAATATCATATTAGATAAATTAAAGCCCAATGAGTTAGAACTTATAACCATTGAATACTACTTTATCGATAGAAAAGAAAAATTAGAAATAGTCAAATCACGGATGGATTTTGATAATGATATGCGCAATTTAGTTAAAAAAGCCAGAGATAAGAATCAATTTAGAAAGAAAAAGAAACAGAATGTCTAATTATTCTGTTTCTTTGTTTTCGAGCTCTTCATCTTCCATAAAGAATTCGCGAATATCGACATCTAAACCTCTAGCTAAGAGAACAAGAGTAGGTATAGAAAAAGTCTGATAATAATTCATATTTTCAATATTATATATAAAGTGTGGATTAAAGAAAGTTTTCTCTGCTAACTCCTTTTTGGTAAGTCCGCGCATTTCGCGAATTCTCGTGATATTTTTACTTACTAATTCATAGACATAATTTTCATCATCTTTGCTAAACATTCCCATACTTAATACTTCCTTTCGTATGAACTTATAGATATATTATATCTTAAAGTTATAAATTATGCACCAGTTATATTTATTTGCACTAGATATTGTGTTATAATACTAATGTTAGAGAGGATGGTTACATGTTAACAAGAAAACAAAAAAGATTGATTTCCTTAGCAGCTATCTTTGTTGTATCAGTATTGTCAGTTGTCCTAACTTATACTGTTATCCACATTGATCTTTTACCAGCAAAATATTTAATATTATTTATTGCTATAATAGTAACATTAAATATTTTATCAGCAGCATGTTTGTTAGTTAAAAAAGTATGGACGCGAATAATCGCGGTTATAATTCACATCTTATTGATAGCAATGTCAGTTGCTGGCATTAATTATGTTGGTAAAGCTGATACGTTTTTAGATGATGCTTTTGAAAATTACACTTATGATATTACTAATTATAATATCATCGTCAATGCTACGAGCAAATATAATACCTTACAAGATTTGAACGGAAAAGATATATCTTATTTAAACTTCTATGAAGATATTGATCAAATAAAAAAGGAAGTTAGTAAAAAGATAGAGAATCCTGAATTTAAGGAACAAATAGATTTGTTTGTTACAACTGATTATCTTTTGAAAGATGAAATTTCTGCATTAGTAATTGACGATGGCTTTTTAGGCGCCTTAGATGAAAATTATAGTGATATAGAAAAGAGGATTAGAATCATTGACACCTTTGAGGTCAAAACCAAGGTAAAAAAGGAAGAAAATGTTTCAAATACTACAACTGCCCCAATTGATCCAAATGCTCCATCAACTACGACAACAGAGAAATTGGAAAAAATTAAATCAGGAGATTCCATAAACATCTATATATCGGGAAGTGACGCGCGTAGCAAAACCATACAAGCCAATTCGCGCAGCGATGTTAATATGATTTTAACAATAAATCCCAATACTAAGACAATACTTATGACGAGTATTCCACGTGATTATGAAGTTTTACCACATGGCAAGACGGGATTAACTGGAAAATTAAGTCATGTTGGAATCTATGGCTTGGAAACAACTAAACAGACTGTCGAAGATTTAATGGGAATAGAAATAAATTATGCCGTAAAAATGGGATTTTCTGCCGTCGTAGAATTGGTAGATCTTGTTGGGGGAATTGATATCAATAGTGATCAAGAATTTGACTCTTACCATATGAAAGGATGGCACGTAAAAAAAGGTATTAACCATATGGATGGGGCCCATGCCTTAGCCTATGCAAGGGAAAGATATGCCTACTCATCAGGAGATAGACATCGTGTTTTAAATCAACAGCAAGTTTTACAAGCTACGTTAAAAAAATTGATGAAAAGCCAATCTTTGTTAACTCAATATGATCAAGTATTAAGTTCTTTAAGCCAATTTTATATTACTGACGTTCCAAGAAGCGTAATATCAAAATATGTCAAGATGCAATTAAATAATATGACTTCATGGAAATTTAAATCGCAATCAGTTAATGGTGGTCGCAAATATGCTAAAACATTTAGTGCCCCTAATACGGACCTTTTTATTGCAACACCTGATTACAATTCGATTAAAAAGAGTCGCAATAAAATTAAACAAACGATAGAAGGATAGAACAAATTGATTAATTTCAATTTGTTTTCTTTTGTGCTATAATAATTGTTAGTTTGGAGATGAAAAAATGAAAAAAATACTACCAATTTTAAAATATGCCGTTATTATAATTATGATTATCTTATCGTGTCTATTCATAAAAAATATTACCGATTTAAATGTCTTGCCAACAAAGTATTATGTAATATTATTGCTGGTAATCATTTTACTTAATATTGGAGGGGCAATACTCCTATTATTAAAGAAAGTATGGACGAAGATTGTAGGAGGAATTATCTGTTCTTTATTATTGCTTATTTCCCTTATTGGCATATTCTCTTTAGGAGATGTAAATAAATTTCTAAATAAGGCATTCAATAATAATACAATTGAGATAAGCACTTATAAAGTTGTTACTTTAAAGTCGAGTAAATATGAAAAAATAGAAGATTTAAAAGATAAAGATTTAGGTTATTTATCTAACGATGAACATAGAGAAGAAGTTTTAAAAAATGTTGAAGATAAAGTCAGCACAGAAAAAAAAGAGTATGAAGACTTCTACAATATTTATCAAGATTTTATCACCGAAAAAATCGATGCTATGGTTTTAGATGTTGTTTACTTAGAGATATTAGGTGATGAATTTGGTTCTATATACGATTGCCTTGATACTTGTTCTTTTAATGATGATTATAAAGTGTTAGATACTTTTGAGATAAAAACTGAAAGAAAAATAACCGATAATCATATCGATGAGTTAAAGCCCTTTAATATCTTTGTATCGGGAAGTGATTCTAGGAGCAATGTTATATACAATAAATCTCGAAGTGACGTCAATATGATTCTAACGGTTAATCCCAATACGAAAACTGTTTTGATGACAACTATTCCAAGAGATTATTATGTTCAAGTCCATGGACAAACTGGTTTAAAAGACAAACTAACACATGCCGGAATATATGGAGTCGACATTTCAAGACAGACCGTTGAAGATTTATTTGATATAGAAATAGCTTATTCCATTAAGGTGGGCTTCCCATCAGTAGTTAAACTAGTTGACTTAGTTGGGGGAGTAGACATTGATAGTGATAGGGAGTTTAATTCATACCATATGAAAGGATGGACTGTTAAAAAGGGCATAAACCATATGGATGGTGCTCATGCCTTAGCATATTCAAGAGAAAGATATGCCTATACTTCAGGAGATAGACATCGCGTATTAAATCAACAACAAGTACTTGAAGCTGTTATCAAGAAAGTTATTACAAATAAATCCTTATTGCTCAAATATAATGAACTATTAAACTCTTTAAGTGAACTATATCGAACTGATATGCCTAAAGATGTCGTAACTCTTTTAGTTAAAGATCAATTAGAGAATATGAATTCATGGAACTTTGAATCCCAGACAGTCAGTGGATCTGATGCTTCATCGCCAACTCATACAGCACCAAAGTCAAAACGTTATGTTATGATTCCGTATGCTCAAGATGTTAAGCGAGCTCATGATAAAATTAATGAAATAATGAATAACTGAAAGGTTTAAAACTTTTCAGTTTTTTAATGTATTAAACTATGCGAATAACACAAAATATTAATGGTGATACAATGGCAAGAGTTTTATTTATAGTAGGATCAAGAAGAAAGGGAAATAGTTATCATTTAATGCAGCGTATAAGCGATGCCTTAGCGGAAAATCGCATTAGCAGTGATAATATAATTCCTGGAAATCAAAAAATATATCTATGCACCGGCTGCATGGACTGCGATAAAAATGGCATATGTGATTTTAATGATGACATGAAAAATAATATTGATAAGATAAATGCAGCAGAAGTATTGATCTTTATTACTCCAACTAGATGGAACACCTTATCGGGTGATTTAAAGATTTTTATCGATAGACTAAATCCCTTATATAGCATAAAAGGCCTTAAAAATAAAAAAATAATTGTCTTATGCATAGGTTCCAAGACGCATAATGAGTATTCGACAGATGGCGCCTTAACATCCTTAGGTTTATTTATTGAAAGTGCTGAAGCCAATTTAATCTATCAAAACCAATTTGACTGTTGTCTTGACTTTACCGATATCTTAAAACAAGAAGAAAAAATTAACAAAGTTATTAAAGATATTGTCAAATGCTTAGAGTAATTGTCGAAAACAATTAGAAAAATTGCTATAATATTAATGGTGATATTATGGCATCAGTTATTATACATTTAGCAGTAGCTAAGAAAGTCAATGAAGTATTAAAGAGAAATCAAAACGAATTATTTTTGGGTGCGATGGCTCCTGATGCAGCTAAGTTAGTTGGTTCATCGAGGAAAATAAGTCATTTTATAACGAATCCCAACAGTGATACTCCAGAACTTAATATATTTTTAGATAAGTATCAAGAAGACTTAGATGATACTTTCGTCCTTGGTTATTTTATACACTTAGTTACGGATGTTTTATGGTTTGATGAATTCTTAGTTAATTTTGTCAACGAAAACATTATTACGACCAAGACAGGCGAAAAACTAGTATTAGAAGACCAAGACGTTTTAGATATCATCTATAATGATTTTACGAGTATGAACCAAGAAGTAGAGAAATATTATGATTTAAATTTAGATGAATTTTATACTTTGCCAACACTGCCTAAAAGTCGTATTAAAGAATTTCCCGAAGATTATTTTTACGAAGTAATAAATAAGATAAAGTTGATAAATGAAAAAAAGGGAAATTATAGTTATCTTTTTAATATTAACCAAATAGTGCCCTTTATTGAATATGCAGCTGTATACTGTTTAGATGAAATAAAACGTATAGGAAAAACGACACTTTAAAAATGTGTTGTTTTTTTGTATAATAAGGAAGTGATGTTATATGGAAACACTTAATGAAGAACTAATAAAAAAGATATCTAAGGGTAAAAAAGAACCCAAATGGATGTTAGAATTTCGTTTGCAATCTTATCAAAAGTTTTTGGAATTAGATAATCCCGACTTTGGACCTAAGATAGATATTGATTTTGCTAATATAAATTATTACAAAAAAGTGGGAAATTCGACGGATAATTGGAAAAATGTCTCTTGTGATATTCGCAATAAATTTAAAGCTTTGGGAGTCATTGATGCCGAAGAAAAACATTTGAGTGGTGTAACTAATCAATATGAAAGTGAAGTTATTTATCACTCTGGCAAAGATGAATTAAAGGATAAAGGTGTAATATTTTTATCTAGTGATGATGCGTTGAAGCAATACCCCGAGTTGTTTAAAGAGTATTTTAACAATCTAGTTAAATATGATGAAAATAAATATACAGCTCTTAATGGAGCCTTGTGGAGTGGAGGTTCTTTCATATATATTCCTCCTCACACTAAATTAGATCGACCACTACAGAGTTATTTTAGAATTGATTCTATTGCCTTGGGGCAATTTGAAAGAACGATTATAATTGTCGATGAGGGAGCAGAACTTTCCTATATAGAAGGATGTACAGCTGAGTCTCATTCAGCAAATTCTCTCCATGCTGGTGTCGTCGAAATATATGTTAAAAAATCGGCTAAATGTAAATATTCTACTATTCAAAACTGGAGTAATGATGTCTACAATTTGGTAACCAAAAGAGCTATAGTTTTAGAAGATGGCAAGATGGAATGGGTAGATGGCAATATCGGCAGTAAAGTTACGATGAAATATCCCTCATGTATTCTAATGGGAAAAAAAGCAGTGGGTAATTCTATTTCTATTGCCTATGCCAAAGATTATCAAGAGTTAGATGCCGGAGCTAAAATGATCCATATTGGTGAAGAGACAAAGAGTAATATCATCTCTAAGAGTATAGCCAGTACTCATGGAACAGCCAATTACCGAGGAACGACAAAAATATGTGAAAGTGCCAAAAATTCCTATGCGCATATTAAATGCGATACGATAATGCTAGATGACGAATCGATAAGTGACACAATACCTAAAAATGTCGTCTTAAATGATTCGAGTATTTTAGAACATGAAGCTACTGTTTCTAAGATAAGTGAAGAAAAATTATTCTATCTTATGAGTAAAGGACTAACGGAAAATAAAGCCAAGGAACTATTGGTAATGGGCTTTATCGATGATTTTAAAAGAGAATTACCTATGGAATATGCTGTTGAATTAAATCGTCTAATGCGTGAAATTAGTTAAAAAGTTAAATTTTATCAATTTTAATAAATAAAATGTCGAAGCAATATGAATAATTTAAAAATTATTTAACCTCGACATTTTTATTTTGTCGAAATACTATTGAATTATTAAATTTGCGACTTTGACCACCTCGTCACATTCGTGATAACTTCATATCAGAAAGGAGGTAATCATGCATAATCTAGTTTATTTGATTGGTAGACTTACAGAAGATCCGGAAGTTAAAAAATTTGATGATGAAAAGAGTAGACTATCAATTAATCTAGCAGTACAGAGAAGTTTTAAAAATGAAGATGGAATTTATGAAACTGACTTTATCAGATGCATCTTATGGAATGGTATTGCAAGTCATACCAGTGAATATTGTCATAAGGGCGATTTAGTTGGCATAAAGGGCCGTCTTCAAACGCGCAGTTATGAAGATAAAGGTGAAACCAAATACGTTACAGAAGTAATCGTTGATCGTGTTTCATTTTTAGCAAGCAAAAAGGGCGAAGAGTAAAAAACAAACGCATTTTCTTACCAAATAAAAGGTGGATTTTTCCATCTTTTTATTCATTTATATATCTAATAGTGCTATAATGAATAATAGGAGTTGATTGATATGGAAATTATAAAGGCAATATTCTTTGGTATTGTTGAAGGTATAACTGAATGGTTGCCAATATCTTCTACAGGACATATGATTTTGTTAGATGAATTTATTCATTTGGGAGTAAGCAAAGAATTTTATAAGTTATTTGAAGTTGTTATTCAACTAGGTGCTATACTTGCCGTTGTCTTACTTTACTTTAAAAAGATTTTCCCTTGGGGCTTTGGCAAGACCAAGGAAGATACTAAAAACACCTTTGGTCTTTGGGGTAAGATATTAATTGCCTGCGTACCAGCAGCCATTATTGGAATACTTTTTGATGATTGGTTAGACGAACATCTATACAATAGTGTTGTTGTATCCCTAATGCTAATAATCTATGGTATTATATTTATCGTTATAGAATCTAAAAATGTTGGTTCTGGAAAGACGGATAATGTCAATAAAATTACTGTTAAACAAGCTTTGGGAGTTGGTGTATTTCAGTTATTAGCCTTAATACCTGGAACAAGTAGAAGTGGTGCTACTATAATTGGCGGTTTATTACTTGGTTTAAAGAGAAGTGTTGCAGCAGAATTTACCTTCTTCTTAGCTATTCCCGTAATGGCTGGAGCATCATTACTAAAACTATTAAAATATGTCATGGAAGTCGGATTTGTTTTCGAAGCAACAGAACTTATCATTTTAGGTGTTGGTTGTCTAGTCGCCTTCCTAGTCAGTGTCATAGTTATTAGATTCTTAATGAACTATATTCGCAAACATGACTTTAAAATATTTGGATACTACCGTATCGTTTTAGGTATATTAGTATTACTATATTTCTTTTTACTAAAATAGACTTTTTTAAGTCTTTTTATTTGGTCTTCTAAGTGATATAATACCTTAAAAAAAGCGGGTGATAATATGGTTGGAACTAAGTATTTATCTTTGGAAATAAGTGAATATTGTAATCTTGATTGTAAACATTGTATGCAAGGAGAAAAGCAAAATGTCTATATGAGTGATGAAGTCATCAGGAACACTTTTAGAAATATCAATAAAATAGAAGAATTGATAATAACGGGAGGAGAAGTGTTTCTTTGCTATGAAAGAGTTAAGAGAGTTCTAGAAATAGCTCGCGAAGAAAATGCTTCGATTCTCAATTGTTCAATCGTCACCAATGGCTGTATTTATGATGAGAGAATCTATGCCTTATTAGATGCTTATTTCGGTAATTATTATGCCATTTACATAAGCAATGATGATTATCATGATAAAAGTATAGCAAGAGTTTATCAAGGAAAGAAAAACTCTGATAATCCCGAATTAAATCCTCAAACATTAGAGGACGTAAAGAGAAATATGCTTAAGCATATGATGCGCGATAGTTTCGAGGATTTTAAGGGATTAGGAAGTAAACTTATAGATGTTGGAAGAGCAAGACAAATTGCGGGAAGTAAGCATTGCTTCGAAGTAATGGGGTACTTCTATCAGGAATTTCCTAACTACTTTTTAGTGGGGCCCATAGTTTTTGTGAGTGCTACAGGTGAAGTCTGTGAGGGCAATGATGAGATAGCAAGTTATAAAAAACATAGCATTGGCAATATTCTTAATGAAGATCTAATAACTATGGTTAAGCGTGGAGGCATTAGAAAACAATTTGGCATTGCCGAAGAGTTCTTTCAATTTCTAGGAGAGAGAATCGAAGCCTATGATACTTTGAAGGGACCACACTATCACATCATCGATGGAAAAATGGTCGAAGTCGAATTAGTTCGCGATAATGCTAGTGAAGAGGAAATGGAGCGCTTCATAAAATTTTTGCTGGGAGAACCATTAAGCAAAGAGAAGATATTGTCCTATGATTTTTCTAGGTATCCCTATGATGTAAGTTTAGTAGAACATGTGGAATAAATAATTTTTTTAGTTTATAATGGAATAGTAAGGAATGATAAAAAATGCGTGCAGTAGTTACTGGTGGAGTAAAGGGATTAGGTAGAGCCTTTACTTTAGAATTATTAAATAGAGGATATGAAGTAATAGCTACTTATTTGACGAGTGAAAAAGAAGCAAAAGAATTGGAAAGTAAATATGAAAATTTAAAATGTTTCAAGTGTGATGTTACAAATCAAGTGGAAGTCAGCAAATTCTTTTGGGAAATGGATGATTTAGATCTCCTCATCAATAATGCTGCCATTGCCAAAGATGAAAATTGGCTTTTTAAATCCCTCGATAATTTTATGGAAGTAGTTAAAGTAAATCTTGGCGGAGTTTTCATCGTTTCAAGATATGCTGTAACGCGAATGATGGGGGGGACGATTATCAACATCAGTAGTAATAATACCCTTGGCTATCACAATCCTATTAGCATGGATTATGATGCTTCAAAGGCCGGAGTTAATATGTTAACTAAAGATTTTGCTGATGCCTTAAAAGAGTTAGAGATTAAAGTAGTCGCGATTGCTCCTGGATGGATAGATACTGAAGCAATTAAAGAGGCTGATCCCAAATATATTGAAGCAGAACTTGCTCGCGGTGACCAAAGTGAATTAATTGATCCTAACTTGCTTGCTAAAAAAATTCTTGACGATATGCCAAATTATAAAAGTGGCGATATCATTGAAATTAAAGAGGTGGAACATGAAAGACATAAAAAAATTAATTAAAGAGTGTGAAAGTGAACTAGTAAGTGAATTTGCTAATATTGATGAAACAGCATTTTTTTATTCTGAAAAAGTTTTAAAAGCCATGCAGAATAATCACCTTAGTGAAGGAGCTTTTACCGAGACGACGGGATACGGTTACAATGACTTAGGAAGAGACACTATCGAAAAAATATATGCCGAAATATTTGCCTCAGAAGATGCCATTGTTCGCAACCAATTTGTCTCTGGCTCGCATGCTCTAAGTGTAACTTTATTTGCCTTATTGAGACCCAATGATTTGTTGCTATCCATATCAGGTCTTCCCTATGATACCCTCCATGAAGTAATAGGTATCAAGGAAAATGCCTCTTCTTTGAAAAGTTTTGGCGTTCGTTATGATGAGATAGACTTAGTTAATGATGATTTTGATTATGAAAAGATTGCTGAATATTTAAAAAATAATAAAGTTAAAGTTATTGAGATTCAAAGAAGTAAGGGATACTCAACGAGAAAAAGTTTGACAATTGAAAAATTAGAGAAGGTCATCAAATTAATTAAATCCATTGATAAAGATGTCATCATTATGATTGATAATTGCTATTGCGAGTTTGTTGAGAAAGTCAATCCTATTGAGGTGGGAGCCGATGTCGTCGTTGGATCATTAATCAAGAATTTAGGTGGTGGTATAGCACCTAATGGTGCCTATGTCGTTGGACACAAAGCTTTGATTGACCTCGTTGGTGAAAGACTTACTTTACCTGGAGAGGGAAGAGAAGTAGGTCCGACTTTAGGCGTTAACAAGGCAATATTGCAAGGACTTTTTTATGCTCCATCGGTCGTGGCAAGTTCTCTAAAGATTGCCGTTTTAACGGCTCTAGTTATGACGAAACTTGGCTATAAAGTTAGTCCCGAATATAATGAAGCAAGAGCTGATATCGTCGAAAACATCGAATTTAATGATGCAGATTTATTGATCAAATTTGTCCAAGGTATTCAAGCTGGTTCACCTGTTGATTCCCATGCTTTACCCCTTCCTTGGGATATGCCGGGTTATAGTGATCAAGTAATAATGGCAGCCGGAACATTTACGCAGGGAAGTAGTATTGAACTTTCTTGTGACGGACCAATAAGACCACCATACATTGCTTACATGCAAGGTGGATTAACTTATGATTATGGAAAATTAGGACTAATAAGTGCCATAGAGCATTTGAGAAAGTAGGTTATTTATGGAAGTAGTTTGGAATTTAAATCATCTATATACCTCAAAAGAGGAATGGGAAAAATCCTCTTTATTATTAGAAGAGACAATAAAGAATTTAGAAAATATAGATATCTTAGAATCTAAAGAAACTCTTGTTAACTTTTTAAGACAGTTAAATGATTGTTACAGTCTAGTGGAAAGAGTTTATCTCTATCCCAAGCGTCTCTTAGATTTAGACAATACATTAATAGATGCTAAAGAGATGATGAATCATGCAATTGATCTTTATAATGCCTATTTAAAACAGGAAAATTACTATAAAAAGGTACTAGTTCAAAATAAGAATCGAGTATTAAAATTAATTCCTGAAGATGATTATTGGTATAGATATCTTTATTTAATTCTAAGAAAGAAAGATCATATAGCTAGTGATGACATCATCAGTGAATATAATAAAGCAATCCCCGATATTAGGAATAGATATCAAACTTTACTAAATGACAAAATTAAATTTGATGATATTTTATGCGATGGGAAGGAAATTGAAGTAACGCGCAAAAATTATTCGCATCTTTTAGAAAGTGAAAATCAAGAAGATAGGTACAAAGCCTTCGCATCCTATATGAATGGCTATGGGAATTATGCCGAAGAGATTACTAATCTCTATCTTGAAAAGATTATGCATGACATCAAACTTTTTCAAAGTGAAGGATATCATAGCTTAATTGAAAAGAAACTCTTTGAATTGGAAATAAATCCTGAGACATTAGATAATGTCATTCAAAGTGTCAATGCGCACTTAGATATTATGCATGATTTTATTAAGATAAAAAAGGAAAGATCCGGTCTAAATGAATTTCACACATATGATACTTATGTTGCATCTCTTGGTGGCACGATGCGAAAATTAGAATATGAAGAAAGCGTTAACTTAGTTAAAGAAGCATTAAAACCTTTGGGAAGTGAATATGCCAAAGTAATTGATGAGATGCTTTTAAATGGTTGGATTGATGTCTATCCCCAAGAACATAAGCGTCTAAATCCTTCAACCGCGATATCCTTTAATGGTGTTCCCTATATTTTGCTCAATTATGTTAAAAACTTAAATGGAGCTCGTACTCTTGCTCATGAAGCAGGTCATGCCATTCATACATATTTTTCCGCATCGACAAATAAAGTTGAATATTTTGAATTTGATCTATTCTTGACAGAGATAGTTTCTAAAGTTAATGAGATCTTGTTCAATGAATATCTCTTAAGTCAAGCAAGTGATGAAGAAAGCAAAAAGGAGATATTAAGTAATATTGTTGGAAGTCTTGGAAATTCTTTATTTAATCAAACTATGACGACGGAATTTGAACATCAAGTAATTAAAAAAATGGAAGCTAATGAAAATGTCGATTTAGAATACTTAAATAATCTCTATTTAGAAGTAATGAAAAAGTATAATGGCGAGAGTTTGACCCTTGACGAATTGAATAAATATGGTTGGCTATTAGTTACGCATTTAGTGTGGCAAGAAAGTTATTATCTATATCAATATGTCACTGGTTTAGCTCTAGGAACGAGTATTGCCTTAAAAATAATGAAAGATAAGTCTTATGTAGATAAGTATCTTGAACTATTAAAAGTTGGAAGAAGTAAATCCATTGAAGATGCCCTAAAGATAGTTGATGTCGATATTAATGACAAGAATTATGTGATGGAAGCCTTGAATTACTTAAATGAGAAGATTAAGGAACTAAAAAGATAAATATTATTTAGGGGGGAAAATATGCATAGCAATGAAATTATTTTAATGAGTGATGAGATAAAGAAAGTCATCACCTCTAAAAGAGCCAGTGTTGATGTCGAAAAATTTATCTTTTCCCATCTTGAAAATTTAGAGATAGAAATTACTAATCGCGAGGCAAAGAAGGCTTCACTTCTAGTTTATGAAGAAAAAATGGCTGGTTGGTGTTATGAAACTACGGAAGCTATGTCCGTTTTCTTTGAACACGCTTATCTCGTAAGAGGTTATCTAAATAACCATGGGCGAAAATATTATCATGCCTGGTTAGAGATCTTTTATGACGGCGAACTTTATGTCTTTGATCCCGCTTTAAATATTCTTTGTCCAAAGAAGGTTTACGATACAACATTTGAGACATACATGAAAGTTTCCCTTTCATCGAATATTATTAGGGAATCTCTAATTGAAGTTTTAGAGGGAAAAACACCAAAATATGTTCCACATTTTGATAAAAAAACGAATGAAGAAGTATTAAAATTTGGATTATTTTTGGAGAGTATGCAACCCGATTATGGAGTAAGTGTTCCTTATTCTGATGATTTATTATCGCCTTTTTATCGCAATAAATCAGCCTATAAAGGAAAGATTGAAGATAATAAAATAAAATCTTTGCGAGTTCACTTCTTTGATGATGAGGCCTAATATCAATGAGCCTCTTTTTTTTATTTTAATTTTATTATATAATTAGATTAATGGAGTTGGTAGTATGAAAAAGAAAATTCGCATCATTATTATATCAATAATTGTCTTTATAGTTGCAACATTTACAGGAGTAAATATGTTGTTAAATGGTGATGCCATACTTAAAAATTTTGTCATTAAAAGTGTAACTAATAACTTTACAAAATTTACGGTGGAGTATGAAAGTGTCCCAGCCGCCGAATATTATAGAATTGCCATAATAAGTGCTGATGATCGCAAAGTTTTTGAAACAACTAGCACGGATACAAAAGTTGATATTGAACTTACCAATTTAATTAATAATAAGGAATATTCTTTAATGGTATATGCCTACGATAAACTAGGGGATTCTAGACCAGCTAAAGAGGATTATACTTTTACCTGGAATGAACCAACTATTAAAACCGATTCATCAATTCTTCTTAATAATAAGGATTATACCTTGAATATAGATGGTGAACTTACGGGAGAAAAATATACTATTCAAGTAAAATCAGGAACGGAAGAATTAATTAATGAAACCCTTACGACGAACAGTTATGTCATCCCAAATAAATATTATAAAGATCAGATGAAAGAGCTAGATGTCTTTATCTTAAATGAAAAGACCATCGTCGATTCCATCAAATTGTTTAACAAAATGAATCCCGTGACTGATATTAAGATAACTTCTATCAGTGAAGGACAAACTGTACCTGTTAACGACCTATCTATAATATATGAGGGCGGAGAAAATGCTAATAACTATAAGATTGAAATATTCAAGGAAGGCAATTTGATAAGAACTACAAATACAACAAAAAAACAAGTAATCGTATCCAGTGAATTATTGGAAATATCCAAAAATTATAAATTTAAAGTCACAGCTTCCTATGGCAAATTTAATAAATCTACGGAAGTTAACGTTATCACTCGCGATAAAGAGCAACATAAACCTGTCTATATTTCGAGCAATTGGAAATATGTTAAAAAGGGAAGCAAGATTACCTTAGATTGTCGCGATGAGGATGCCACAATTTATTACACTTTAAATGGTTCATCACCCGAGAGCTTTGGTACAGTCTATAAAGAACCTATAACGATAAATGAAAATGTTACATTAAAAGCCGTAGCTGTTAGTGATGACAAATATAACAGTGAGATTAAAACCTATAACATAAATGTCGGAGAAAAGCCTAATTTATCCGTCTTTATAAGCCCATCAAATCAACATGGCAATTTAGGAGTTTCCTCAGTTGGCTATACCAATGAGATGGATGAGATGAACGACTTATCAGATTATATTATTGAAAGATTGAAAGCCCATGGTGTTAAAGTATATCGCAATAATTCGAGTGGAAATATCAATCTTTGGCTAAGAGATAGCAACTATTATGGTGTCGATTTGCATTTAGCAGTGCATTCCAATGCCAGTACTAATCATGATAATCACGGCATCGAGACCTGGATTCACAGTGAGAGCTCCAATACATTTAGTTTGGGAAATATGATTCAAGATAATTTAGCAAGTATCTATCCTTATAAAGAAAGAAAAAACTATGATCGTGGAGTCAAATATGCCAATGGCGCTCTCGGAGAAGTAAATGATAATTACTTGCCATTTGGTATCTTAATCGAAGTCGCTCATCATGACGATAAACAAGATGCCGAGTGGATTATGAAGAATAAAAAACTTATAGGTTATAATATAGCAGATAGTATTTTAAAATATTATCAAATTATTGAATAGGGTGTCGAAAAGGTATCATTTATCAACATTTTCCTATATTATTTAATTGGTGATCAAATGAAAAATGTTAGAAAGATGTTTGATGATTTAATCGATGAAATCGATGTAGTAATAAGTATCTTAAATAGAACTTCCAAATAGTAAGAAGTTCTATTTTTGTGCCAAAGTAAAAATATTTTGGTATAATATGTAGTAAGAGGTGTGAAAATGAAAAAATTAGTTATTTTAATGGGAATTTTGGCTATCTTAACGGGATGCCAAGAAAAGAAGGATAATCCCGAAGAAAAGACGAGTTCTAAAACTACGACGAGTTTAAAAACGAGTATTATGACAAGCGATAATACAACAGATACCACTAATAAAGTGGACGAAGATCAAAAGATAACTACTAATACAATTACTACGAATACTACTAAGGAGTCTAATGAAAAGACGACTAAAACATCTGGCGCCAATAATCCGGCCAAGTCTACTACTAAGAAGACAACTTCTAAGACAACAAAAAAGGCGAGTAAGAGTACTACTACAACCAAAAAGAAAGCAACGACAACTACAAAAAAGGCAACGACAGCAAGTAAGTTGACGGAAAAAGAAGTATATAATAAGATAGTTGCCCTAAAGAGCAAATATCCTAACGGTACGCCTTGGGATAATTCCAAGTGCTATGAGTGGAAAGGTGGACAGTTTTCTAAAGGCTGTGGATGTGCTGGTTTTGCTTTCATGCTAAGTGATGCGGCTTTTGGTAGTGCTAAGGCTAAAAAGCATAATGATATTTCCAAAATTCGTGTAGGTGATATCTTGCGTTTATATGGCGATACTCATTCTGTCATCGTTTTAGCAGCAAATAAGGATGGCGTAACAGTTGCCGAAGGTAATATGACCTTTACGGGCGTTTTTGAAAATGGTGTTTATTGGGGAAGAAAAATATCTACTGATGAACTAAAATCAAGCACTAATTATATATTTACGAGATGGTAAGAGGGAAGTATGACAAAAAGTATAGAAAAAGAAATATTAGTTAGAAAAATAAATTATTTTTGTAACGAAAGAAAAGAAATAAAGGCAAGTACTACTAGTATTAGTGCATGGGATTTAGTTGGTATTTTGAAGGATTATTACCAAGAATTATATGATTTATTTGATGAAGAATCACCTATATATCAAGAATTGCTAGACGAGATTAATAAAATTATTTCTCCTGATTACATATCTGTTTTGAAGAAAAAGAATAGCTCATTTTCTTTTAGTCAAATTAGATTAATTGTCAAAGATAGTCTTATCAAGATAATCGATAATAATTATAAATTAAGAGGAATAAAATGTGATGATATAAAGGTTGCTATCGGTCAGAATGTATCAGCTATCAAACTATCTATTCATGAAAATTATGAATTAAAACCTATTGTTATTTGTCGCGATATCGAAGCGGGACAGTTATATTTGGCCGAGAATAGCTATAACAATGAGCAATTAATTGATAAGATTCGTTGTGAGTTAGTTAATATTTTTGATATAATCGATTCTTATCGAGCAACTATTCCAAGACTTGCTGATATCAATATTAATGAAGATGTCTTTGATGCTTCTTTGGTTAATAATGGCAATAAATATGTCATCGAATTTGATGATGATGCCTTTAAGGGGCGTGTTGAAGTTTTATATAACGGCAAAATTAACTACTCACTGATGTTAAAATCAGAAAGTGAAGAATATGAACTTTCCAAAACTATAAGAGTTGAAGAAATAATGTCTAAGATACCAATTGACATAGCCAGTTTAAAAGATCCTATAAAGAGTATCATCCTTTCATCATTTGAAAAAGAATACAGTGTACCTTCTAGAGAAATAAAAGTCATATAAGAAGATTTAAAATATTTTGTCTAGCCAATTTAGAGATAGCCTCTAATCATTGACTTTTAATGTAAAATAAACTAAAATGTTGGTATAAGAAGGGTGATATGCATGTACAATGAAAAAATATTCTTAACACCTCAAGAAATACTTGAAAAAGAGTTCCATCGCGATACAAATGGGTATAGGATGCAAGAGGTTGATAAATTTTTAGATATGGTTATAAGAGATTATACCGAATTTGAACATGTAATAAAGAAGCTTCAAAATGATAATAAGGCTTTAAGCGAGGATAATGCTAAACTTAAGGCAGAATATCGTAAATTAAAATCTATTATAGATTCTGCTAATGATTCAGCTGGTGAAGGCGGTAAACCAAGTTTTAATAATTTGGATTTACTTAAGAGAATTAGCAATTTAGAGAAGATAGTTTACGGAAAAGAAGAATAATATCAAGGCAAACGCGGCATATATTTAGTATGTTGAGGAAAGTCCATGCTCGCACAATCTGTGATGATTGTAGTGTTCGTGCTAGGGGAATAAATAACCCTAGGTAAGTTTTTACTTAACGGCTCCGAGGTAACCTCAAATGGTTATAGTAGGTATAAAAGTGCCATAGAGACGAGCTCATTTGGAAACGGATGAGGTGGAACGCGGTAAACCCCACGAGCGAGAAACCCAAATTTTGGTAGGGGAGTCTTTGATGACGAATATGAAGGAGTCAAAGGATCGAAAGATAGATAAATGTTTGCCACCATTTATGGTACAGAACATGGCTTATTAGATGTTATTTTTTTATTTAAAGGAGTGGTACTTTTGGTAGAAACCGGGGAAACTTTAAAGAGCGCAAGAGAGATGGCGGGATTATCTTTAGATGAAGTAAGTAAGGATTTATCTATTCCTGTTTTATATCTTGAGCAAATAGAAGATGGTTCTATTGGTTCATTCGACGATATTTATGAATTAAAGCAAATGCTTCTTGATTACGCTAAATATTTGGGAATGAATTTAGAAGAAGTTACTAATAAATTTAATGAGTATATGTTTGATTATACTTCTAAGATTCCTATGAACGAGATAGAAAAAGCTGTTCAAGAGCAACAAAAAGAGAAAGATAGCGAAGATAGAATAGCATCTCCTTATACGAGGGTCTATCCCAAGGAAAAGACTCTGCCATATATATTAACAGCTCTGGGCATTATTGCTCTAGTAGTATTGGCAGTCTTATGGAGCGTTAAACAAATTACGATTAAGTAGTTTTAAATTATTTACTTTTATGAGGAGAGATTTTAATGAATTTACCAAACAGAATAACGATGGTGCGTATTTTTTTATCAATAGCATTGCTTGTTTTACTGATTTTTCCATTTAATTTATGCGGATTTTATTTTCCAACATATCAAGTTTTTGGCACGATAACTATTAACTTACAATATATCATTGGTGGAGTTATTTTTGTCGTAGCTGCTGTTACCGACTTTTTAGATGGAAATATTGCTCGTAAACATAACTTGGTAACTGATTTTGGAAAAGTTATGGATGCTATAGCTGATAAAGTATTAGTTAATGGTGTCTTGGTTATCTTAGCATGTAATGGGTTAATTAATGTAGCTGTTCCCGTAATTATAATTACAAGAGATATCTTTGTTGATTCAATTAAGATGGTTGCTGGTAATAAGGGAAAAGCAGTTCCGGCATCTATCTTGGGAAAATTAAAGACCATTTGTATGCTATGCGGACTTACTTTGATTTTCTTTTACAATTTGCCATTTGAACTATTAAATATCGATGTGGCCAATGGTTTATTGTATGTAGCAACAGTATTATCAATTATTTCTGGCGTGCAATACTACCAGGTTAATAAAGAGTATTTTAAAGAAAAATAGTTGCCATTTGGCAATTTTTTTATTTTCTTGAAGTAATTTATGCTTTAATCGTTAACATATATTATAGGAGGTAAAAAAGCCCCTAAATTTGCAAAAGTGTACATTTGTTCGCAAAAAGTGTTGACAAACAAAATTAGAGTTGTTAAAATTAAAATGTAAAAGATAAGGAGAACAAGATGAAAACAAAAGAGATTAGTAAAGAAACAGATAAAGATAAAGCCTTAGAGCAAGTAATGGCCGAGATTGAAAAACAATTTGGTAAGGGTGCCATTATGAAACTTGGCAGTGATTCACATATGGAAATAGAAACTACGCCAAGCGGTTCTTTATCATTAGATATAGCCCTAGGAGTTGGAGGATTTCCTAAGGGAAGGATAATTGAAATATTTGGTCCTGAGTCATCTGGTAAAACTACCATTGCTTTGCAGGCCGTAGCTGAAGTACAAAAGACCGGAGGAAGGGCCGCATTTATCGATGCCGAACATGCTTTGGATCCTGTTTATTCCAAGAATTTAGGTGTTAATTTAGATGAACTATTATTATCCCAACCAGATACAGGAGAGCAAGCATTAGAGATTTGTGAAGCGTTGGTTCGCAGTAATGCCGTATCAATTATCGTAATCGATTCGGTTGCAGCCTTAGTCCCTCAAGCAGAAATTGAAGGAGAAATGGGAGATTCACATGTTGGCTTACAGGCAAGACTTATGAGTCAGGCTTTGCGTAAACTTTCGGGTATTATTAATAAGACTAATACGACAGCGATATTTATCAATCAGTTGCGCGAAAAAGTTGGTGTAATGTTTGGAAATCCCGAAACGACGACAGGTGGACGCGCTTTAAAGTTCTATTCTTCTGTACGTTTAGATGTCCGTCGTGGTGAACAAATCAAAATGGGGGATTCTGTAATTGGAAATAAAACGACCATTAAAGTTGTAAAAAACAAAGTAGCTCCTCCATTTAAGGTTGCAACTGTTGATATCATGTATGGTGAAGGTGTATCTTATGAGGGAGAGTTAGTTGACTTAGCTTCTGAAGTAGATGTTATCGAAAAAAGTGGTGCTTGGTATTCGTACAATGGGGAGAAGATTGGACAAGGAAAAGAAAATGCAAAGATATTCTTAAAGAATAATCCAGAGATAGCAGCCGAGGTTGAAGCTCAGATAAGAGAACACTATAATATTAAAGGTGATGAATAAAAAATCATCTTTTTTTATTGTAAAAAAATAATAAATATTTTATAATGTAATTAATGAATAGGGTGTTGTTATGAAAAAAGAATTTACTGCAAATGATTTTATTTATATGATTGCCATTTTCGTCATGCCAATCGTCACTTTTATAGGAGTAACTAAGTTACAGACCGACATTATCAACATATCTGATATTATCAAAGTAGGGGCAAGTGATTATAATACGTTATTTTTGGGAGACATGATTTTGTTTATAACTTGCTGGGTATCTTTATTTGTATCCTATATTTTATATAAAAATAATATTAAATTAGCCCAATGCTTAATATTTATTGGCTCTATAGTCTATTTAATTTATAATATCAATTTGGCCATTAATTCGTACGGATCAATTTCAAGTATTATTAATCCACTTATTGTCTTAACGACTTCTCTATATGCTTTATGTAAGCCCGTCGAGATGCATAAGACAGAGAATATCATCGTCGTTGATGCCATAGAAGAAGTAAGTATTGATGAACTTGAAGAAAAAGAATTAAATAAAAAAGAGGAAAATCTCAAGAAAGATAATGAAATTGCCGTGAAGAAGACAGCAAGTAAAAAGAGCCCTACAAAGAAAAAAACTTCAAATAAAAACAGCAATACTAAGAGTGATAAAAAATAACTATCACTTTTTTTATTGTAAAAATTGCTGATATAACTTATAATTGATATATAGGAATAAGTTCGTTTTGAATGTTTTCTATAAAAAATAATATTATGGAGGAGAATATGGATTTTAATGCAATGTCCGTAATTACTCTTCTTATTGGTCTTGTCGTAGGTGTGGGTGGTGCTATAGCACTAACATTCCTTTTAGGTAATAATGCCGGAAGAAAAGCTGAAAAATTATTAAATGACGCAAAAAAAGAAGCTGATAAACATAAACGTGATAGTTTATTAGAACTAAAAGAGGAAAGTTTTAAATTAAAACAAGAGAACGAAAAAGAAATTAAAGAGAGAAAGGCTGAAATTGCATCAAGCGAAGAACGTCTTTTACAAAGAGAAAAATCTTTAGATAAAAGAGAAGAGATGCTTCAAAATAGAGATAAT
>ERZ777305.1659-NODE-1659-length-24171-cov-5.697545_pt1 | contig 24171 bp, 14 predicted proteins | sample MGYA00374965_ERZ777305 | MGnify/ENA primary metagenome ERZ777305 (study PRJEB29328, sample SAMD00013331) | mouse gut metagenome | study: EMG produced TPA metagenomics assembly of the Metagenome analysis of fecal microbiota from mouse which was promoted... | reverse complement strand
TTGAAAGGGCAGTAGAATTTACTCCTGCACTGGAATTTACTTTTGCAATTAAGCGGTATCATCGCGCAAAAAGGAGCCGCTCCTGACGAACAGCCCCTGCGATGCAAACTTATCCGATAAACTTTCTGCTCCGGTCAAAACAGCCGCTACTCCAGCATAAAAAGCTGCGCCCTGTTCAGAACAATGGAATCGCTTCCCGTAACAGGCTCATCCTTTCCGAAATGATGAAACCGCGACTCTACTACAATATAAATATCCGCGTTCATCCGGCTTTCATTCCGGAGCGGAATGACCGGCGCCTTGATTTTATAAACTTTGCCGGGAACCAAATTGAATTCCGTTCCGACTTCCACGAGCTGATTTCCTTCTACGGTCCATACCTGTGACGGGAAGGGGCTTGCGAGCACACTTTCCCCACCGATGTCGATACTCGTTCCCCCGGCTTCATCCTGATAATAGAATGATATCCGCACTTCTTTGCCGAACGCAAGATTCGGTTCTGTTATTTTGAAATAAACATCCGTCGTTTCATCGAGAAGCCCTGCGTTCCCGTCAGCCACTTCCACCAGCTGTTCGTCGAAAGGAATACAAATACTTTCGATTTCCGGCGCATCCGATGCAAGCCCCGCTACAATCGTTACTTTAGGGTTCTTGATACCCACGTTATACGCCGCCATCAGCGCATTGACAAAGAGACGGCATTCCATCACGCCATCCGCCACCGAAGGCGGTTCCACACCAGGTTTTTCTTCATATTTATATGCGTAATAATCTTCCCCGATGTAGATAACGTTGCCTCTGCTGTAAAGATAGTAATTATTCGCCGCATCGGCTCTTGAAACATCATAAGCTGTAACGGTATCCGCTTTGTCGGAGTCTTCCAGGCAATACCATGCCGTAACATCCGCTATGGAATCCTCGCTGCCGTTATCAAGCAGATTTAATACATAATCGCCCCCCTTTACGGCCTGCGCCAGTCTGCCGCTTTCCCCGATTTCAAACGGATAATGAGAAATCGAACCGTCATTGACCCTTCTTACTTCCAAATTGCTTTTTTCTCCGAACATATCTCCTTTTAAAGGTGCATAACGGTAATAGGACAATCCGCCTTTCTCCTGGCCGAGCTTTTCGTAGGTTCTGACGTCTCTCTGGCCAAGCAGCGTGCTGTCAATACCCATTCTTCCGGTATCCCCGAGCGCTGCCGAAGAAGACATCAGCACACCTCTTCCCTGGGCAATGAACTGGTTTACCGCCCCTGCAACATTTTCCATATTTTCGGCAGGGCCAAAGCCTATCACAAGCACGTCAAATCCTTCCAGATATTTTGCGTTCTGTGCAAGCTGTTTTTCCAAATCTGCCGCAGATATACTCTTTATTACAAATTCAGAGCTGGTCATTACTTCCGCATTTTTCAGAAAATGTCCCATCATCGTCTGGTCGGCAGCCTGATAAGCCAGCGCAAGATTGTATTTTGCCGCTTCGTTTTTATCAGAAGGACTCATCGTGTCTATATTTCCCGGCGCAATCTGTAAAATGCGAACCTTCGTCGGCGTGGGTTCGTAAATTTCAAAAAATCCCGTCAGCGCATCCCGTCTGTACAAATTACCTGAGTCAGATACTTCCAGCTTCCAGGGCAGAACCCCTTTCTGCGGTGTATCAAATTCGATGGTAAACTGACCGCTGTCCGCGGAAAAACCGCTGTAAATTTCTTCGTCAGGCGCAAACCGGCCATCCTGATTCTGGTCAAGGTAAACGCGAATATCCACATTATCCGAATATTCTTCCCCCCGGTCATCCTCTATCCGGAAAGAAACGGTTCCCTTATAATTCCCTTCCGCATCGGCCTTTATCTGCCGCACAATGCTTATCTGTTCTTCTCCTTCTTCTTCCGAATCCGTACACCGTATCTGCGGTCTGCGGATATTGACCTGTGCCGCAAAAACCGCGCTGCTGTGAACATCGGAAATGGTATACAGATAATCTTCGTATTCCTTAACTGCCGTCCGCAGAAAATCATACATCTGGGAACTGCTGTCAACATAATCGGTATTAATTTCATCCACACCCGCATCTTTGGCCGACTGTCCGGTAAAGAAATCGTCTTCCACGACAATCGGATAGCCCGCTTTCATGAAATCGAGCAATGCGTTTTTCTTCTGCGGTGTAATGTCAATTCCTTCGTACCGTTCCCCGTCTTCTGTCGCAATATCGCCGCTGCCGCTGTATACAATGCCGTTCATTTCCTCATCATTATAAACGGTATAGCGCAGTCCGCCTTTTCGTTCATAATTGAGCCGCTGACCGTCAAGGCCGATAAAGACCATCTGATACCGGTCATTGATATCTTTCTGACTGCCGGAAAATTCCGCAACGGAAAGCGTATCAACGTCAACATCAATTACTTTTGAACTCCGCAGAATCTGCTGTCCCGGCCCGGACGAATCTTCTTTTTCCCAATAAAGAACCGTATACCCGTTCTCTGCTCCGCCCGTCTTCAAGTCCGAGCGCGGATTCGTTGTAGGCTGTAATTCCAACACGCGGATATCCCGGAAATCACTGATAAGGCCTACCGCATAATTAATGATATACTGCATTGCCCTGGCCTTGCTGACAATTTCCGATATTTTATCCTCCTCCGCAAGCGTACTGTTCTCCGCCTTCAACGCCGCAAGAACTTCCATAAAACCTGCCGAGACTTTTTCATCATCAAAGGGCATGTAAAAATCTTCCGATACCAGTGTTTCACCGTTTAAAATGTATACGTTTCGGTTTACATAATTATAATTATTGTCTACCTTATCGGGGTATTCCGACGCCGCAATATTCATCATCATATTATCGGCATTCTCCATATCCTGGTAATAAGCGGACAGATTCTTTTTGAGCAAAATCTGAACAAGCCTCTGATAAACCATCTTCGGCGTCTGCTCTGCATCCGGATTCTGTCCCGCACCCGGCGTCTGTCCGCTGTCCGGTCCCTGCCCGGTTCCCATATAGCCATAGTCTGCCTCTACAACCCCGTAATCGGCAATTACCGGCATCAAATCGATGACCGCGCGGTAAACAACCGCAAAAAGGACTTCCGCCGACATATCACCGCCATACTCCGTTATATAATGGATGGCCGCACCGCTTCCGAGCAGCTCTCCCAGTCCGGCTTCCAGATAGACCATGTCGGCATTCATGACATCCTCCGACGTCACCTGGTCCGCGGTAAGCGTTTTTACCTGAACGCTGAAAAGCTCCGATTCGTTGTCATCTCCCGCCAGACTGTGAAATACATACCGCTCCAGCCAATCCGTACCGCCGCCGCACCGGAAAAAGGTCGGCGCATTATAAAGCATCAGTCGATAACCGGTTTCATCCGTCTCCGGCACTTCCTGCAATTTATATTTTCCCTGCCCTGCGCCCGCGTATACAAAAGACGCGTCCACCGCAGTTACACTCATCTGCGGAGCAAGTCCGTCCTCTTCCGCGCCATCAGCTCCAGCCTGGCTGTCTGCATTGACGCCGTAACCCGTAAAAGCGCCGTTGTCCGCAGAAGTGCCGTTTAAAAATGCGCTGTCATTCGCAACATGATATGTGCCATAAGGAGGCACGCCGTCAACGGCCGCTTCTTCCACCGGCACGGCGCTCTCAAACTGATAAAGCGATTTCGCCTCTTCCAGTCCGCTGACATAACGGAACCGTACGATATAATATCCGGTTTCCGTCGCTCCTGCCGTCGGAGGTAAAGCAGGCGCAACTGCTTCCGGCGGCGTTTCCGGCTGAACCGGGTCTGTCGGTGACGTTGTTCCATCCGGTGAACCTGACCCCGCCGGCGGCGTTATTCCGTCCGATTCTCCCGGTATCTCCGGAGAAGTTGTTCCATCCGGTGGATTCTGGTCTGCCGGCGGCGTTGTATCGCCCGGCGCTTCCGGCTTCTCCGAAGGTGTTGTTTCGCCCGGTATTGTGTCCTCACCGGGATTGACCGATTCAGTCGGCGGCGTTTCCTGCTGTCCCGGTGTCGTCGGAACAGTGTCCGGCTGTTCCGTATTCCCCGAAGCATTTGGCGTTAAAACCAGTTTCCGCCAGACAAGACCAGCCGGTTCCGAAGCCTCTTCTGCCGGCATATCTCCCTGTGTGTCTGCCGGGTCACTTACCGTATTGATATCAGAGCTTCCACTCTCATCAGAAACACTGTCTCCCTCGGAGCCATCATTTCCGCCGTCCCCTTCCGAGCCGCTTCCGTTTCCTCCGGAGCCGTCATTTCCGCCGTCCCCTTCCGAGCCGCTTCCATCTCCTCCGGAGCCGTCATTTCCGCTGTCCCCTTCCGAGCCGCTTCCGTTTCCTCCGGAGCCGTCATTTCCGCTGTCCCCTTCCGAGCCGCTTCCATCTCCTCCGGAGCTGTCATTTCCGCTGTCCCCTTCCGAGCCGCTTCCGTCTCCTCCGGAACTGTCATTTCCGCCGTCCCCTTCCGAACCGCTTCCATCTCCTCCGGAACCGTCATTTCCACCGTCCCCTTCCGGGCCGCTTCCATCCCCGCTGTTTCCGCCAGAGCCGTCACTTTCTCCTGACCCGGAATTGTTCCCGTCATTCCCTTCATCCGGCGAAGGCGTTGTATCTTCAACGCTTCCCGGCCCTTCCGGATTCCCGGCCGGTGCATCCGGCAATATCGTATTTTCACCGGAATCACCTTCTTCTTCGTCCTCCGGTTCCACATAATCAGGAATATCCTTGAACTGTCCCGCGTATTTGAAAATGCCGTCTTCCAGTAAATAAACGCCTGTTGAAGCCGGATATTCACCTTCCGTACCGGTCACCCGAACAGCATCCACAATTTCATATCCCTGCAAAGCAGGCTCCGATTGGTAAGCAAAAATAACATGATATGCGCCATCCGCTCCTGCCCACTCATAAACAGCGCCGTCGCCCAGAGTATCCGTCGCAATCGTACCGCCCGCCAGATTATAGTCATATCCTGTCCTGTCGGCTCCGCTGCCTTCTATATACTGCTGTACCGACGCATAGACAAATCCGCTCTGTTTAAATTTCTGCGTCGCACCGGTTTCCGGAAAATAACTGTCATATATCTGATGCCAGCCGTTTTTCTCCGATAAATCGGCTGTAACGCCCGCATAACCTTCCCGGTAATCTATCCGAAGCAGAGAAGAATCCATTCCAGGAGGTAAAAGCAAGGAAGCAAGCTCTTTTCTTTCCTCGTAAAGCCAAAAACCATCCCGATAGCTGTCAAAAGTCGTCTTCAGCCCTTCTTCTGCCGATACCAGTCCATCCCCTGTCAGCACAGGCCGGTCTGTCAGATAACCAATGGTCCCGAGAGAAACATTCGGGATGCTGATTGTCTGACCATGATTCGAGCTGAGACTTGAAAATGTATAGGTATATGCCGCAGTTCCCGGCACAATATCCAATATGACAAAAGGCTCCCCTTCGCTGTGTTCCTCCACTACCTTGCCGATTCCGCTAAAAGACTCCTGTGCTTCCACGGGCGTCGCGCTTTGCAGAAATTTCCAGAAGGAGGTTCCCGCGACCGTGGCTGCCAAAACAGACGCGGCTGCGGCAAAGACAAGCTTTTTGCCCACGCGCGGCTTTATTCTGTTGTGCTGGTATTTATACCTGTATCGCCTTGCCACTCTTTTTCTTTTCATAGCTGATTAACCCTTATTATTTTACCACGGTCCATTTGGTGTCGGTGCTCTTGCAGGTCAGTCTGATGGTGTCGGTTCTTCCCCACATAGTGTCGTTATTCCAATCCCATCCTTCTGCCGTCGTCAGTTCCAACGTATAGGAATCTGTATTTTTATCATAAGTGCAACTGATTTTATACCACTTTCCGCGTTCAAAATTTGTACTTCCTATCTTCTGATAAACAAATTCATATCCGTTTTTATATATTTTTTCCTGTGTCCCTTCCTGTTCCAAAACAAATCCCATATTCCATTCTTGCGTAAATTTGCTATCCGATGGCACCGGGATATACGCTTTGATATTCTGCGGATTTCCGTTGTTATCGTTTAAAACAAAAGAAACATTGCTTCCGTCTATCTGAATTGAATCAAATTTTCCTGCTTCAAACTGTTCATCATAATCGCCTTTATTGAACAGTCTCCATTCATTTCCATCCGGTTCACAGATAAAGGTTCCCGCACAGCATCTTTTACTGACTCCCCATCCGCTGTCCGTATAATCATAATACAGCTTCAGTTCATACCGGTTCTGCGCCGCATCATACCGGCACTTTACTTCGGAAAACTTCGGTTCATGCAGCTTTCCGTCTTTATCTAACAGATAAGTTCCATCATAATTATATATGGACTTCTCTTCCGCTCCAAGATTGCGAAACTCTCCCGGAAACTGAACCGGGTCAGACGGCACAGGGAAGAAAATCTCTCCTTTTTTGAATCCGTCATTCGTGTTGGTCCATAAGGTCAGGTTGCCGCCGTCCTCTACTTCAAAGTTAAAGGTACTCGTATAATCATAGCAGTACTGCTTGCCGTCATGAATTTCATAGTTATCGCTGATTTTCAGGTACACGCCTTCGGGCTGATTCACATATGCCATAGCCGGTACAAAATGATAAGTGCCAACCACCGCTTTTTTGGCATCATAATTATAATTATTCCAGTTTTGGCTGTTATTGCTGAAATTCATCTTAGCGCCCACATTCGTGCGGTTTGTCAGCTGGCTTTGGTCAAACAGCAATATACCATTCAGATTTCCAATTCCCTGATAGAGTCCCGGCTCTTTCCGCAAAGGCCAGAATTCGTCTTCCGGCAGATAATAAAGCCGTTCCCATTGCGAAGCATCGTCGCTGTTTCCACGGTATACATTATAATAGGCAAAATTCTGAAAGACCGCCGACCCCCATGTACTCGTAATTTCGCCGAAAGGGCATGGTAAGAATGGCGCGTTTTTCTGCACCGTATAAACAGTTTTTGCATCTATCCCTTCAAAATGGGTATTATAGCCATCCAGATAAGACTGAATCCCGATTCTCGGAACCTCGACCACACCCGGCACAAGATTGGAATACTCGCTGTATTTTTCTCCCTGGTAGCCGCCCGTCGTACCATGCAGGTTGGCAGTATATTCCGGCCAGAAAGTCGTATTGACATAATTTTGCAGATAAGCATACGCGGCGCTGTCTTTGCTGCCCGACCAGGCGCTGAGCATCCTTCTGAGTTCATAATACCGTTCCGTTTTCTGCATATTCTCATCGCGCAGACTCGGGTCCGACAGGACATTGATGACCTGCACGGAAATCACATACTCCTGGTTCATATCCAGAAGCCATGTGTCCGGTTTGATTCTGGCATTGTTGCCCTCCGTCGTGTATATCATGACCATATCGTCTTCAATCGGCGCGTTCGGATTTTTCTTCACTCTGACGCAGACAAAGAATACCGGGTCGTCCGAATTAATTGTTACCATATTTAATATGTTGGAACCGCCGTATACAAGGTCACCCTCCCAGTCTATATGTATCTTTTCGTTTTCCTTCACCGTCAGCGTAATCGTACCGTAGACAATGCCGCTTCCGCCATTCTTTGTATAGCTCTTTCTTGCAGATAAGAGAGAAGCTGCCTGAATAACGACCTCATCTCCGTCCTTTGCATTTGCGCTGATTTTGAAGGTCGCCGACTTGTTATCGCTGCTTACCAGTTCAACATATTCCTCTCCGGAAAGAATCTGCCAGCCATATGCCGGATATTCGTCCGCGATAACATATTTATCCTCTGTTGTCGGGTCCGCACAGCCGCCGCAGGAATAGCCGAGTTTACTGCCTTCCACCGAAGCATTGATTTTAAACGTTGTGCCCGCGGTAATCTCTTTGCTTCCGCCATCGAGAGAAAGCGCAACCGTCTCCGCTCTTTTCACATAGACAATAACTTCCGCCGTTGCCTGCTTTCCTTCGGAGTCTTTGGCATTCGTCGTGATGATGACTTTGAAACTCTCCGCCGTTTCACCGGACGCGATTTGGATAATTCCGTTCGCCGTATCGCCAAACTGCGTCGCGCTGTCAAGCGGAAGCGCCTCGTCCGAAAGCGACCATGTTACGCTCTTATCCATGACGTTCTGCCCGGATACGAGAGGCGTTGAAAAATGATAAGTCTCACCCGGCTCCAGAATAACGGAGTTTTCTTTTGGCGTAACACTCAGCTTGACCCGTTTGTCCAGCTGTCCCAAATCCACATCGTTAATCCGCACTTTGTTCCGAATCGTGATGTTATTGGATGTATGATAAGTCTTGTTATCCCGTTCAAACGTCATGGAAATCTGCACGACTCTTTTTTCTTCAACCTGTGTCAAATCCACGCTGAACTCCGTGACGTATTCCGCCAGAACAACCTGACCTTCCGCCGCGTTCTGCGGAAAGTCTGTCTGTGACACATCGATTTCAGAGTAATAAAGTTTCGCATCGTCTTTGTTCCAGTAAAACTGATAATTTTTGTCGTTACCGCTGCCGCTCTCGATAGCTGTTTCATAGACCGGATTTCCGTCACCATCCACCTTTAAGCTTCCGTCAGGATTTGTGGCCTGAACGGGTTTGCCGTCCTCATCCAGCTTTATTGTGCCGGCGCCGTTATACATAGTCAGGCTCTTATCGCTCGGTTCAAAGGTAAAATCTGCATCTTTCACGGCTAGAACCGGCGTGCCGTCTTCCGCATAGCCCGCATAATTCACGCTTCTTGTCGTATCGATGAGCACGTCGGAAATCTGATTCAGCGCAAGCTGCGCTTCCTGCTGCAGCATGATTTCCGTATTCGCCGCCGCATAGCTCTTTGAACCGACAATGATAAAAGAACAGACCGCCGCGGTTACAATTGACAAAATTACGATTCCAATTAACAATTCTACCAACGTAAAACCTCTCTGGTCTCTCATACCGTTTTCACCCTTCCCCCGTTTTTCCATCGCAATCCTCGTACTTTCCCCTTCTGTATTCACCGCCCGGCAGGGCCTATTCTAATTCGAGTTCAACCTTTCCGGTTAATTCCGTCAGCGTCAGCACATAAGAGCGGCTGCCGCCTTTTACATAAATCTTTTCACATAGAATACAGTTTTCACTTTTCTTGCTGAACCCCCCATTGCCTCTGTCATAGCAAAGCTGCAGAGAACTTCCTGCCGTTAATTCCACTTCCGTTGAACTGTCCTTTTCCTCATAGGCGACATAGACTCTGGAATTTCCTACCTTTTCCGGAACCGCATTGCCGGCATCGTCAACCTTTTTCGGCTTCCAGACACCGCCCTCTTTTACCCATTGTATAATGTATATGTTGTTATCCGAGGCATCCCGGTATATTTCCACTTTTGCCTCGCTTTTCCCCATAGCGGTCACTTTATTCTCGGCCAGCGCTTCCTTGATATCAATGGCGCAGGCTTTGGCACTGGCGCCGAATATCATGGAAATGGAAAAAAGGACGGTTCCCGACAAAAGCGCCATGATGACGATAACAATTATCAATTCCACCAAAGAATAACCTTTGTTATTTTTCCCCATGCTGTCCCCTTCCCTCGTCCTTTCCGCAACCTTCTTTTATCAATTTCTATTTAAACGTCATGCTGTTTTTTATTTCTTTATCCAGTTCATATATCTGACGATTTCAGACAAATCGACATTCAGAATACCTGATTCGTCCACTTTAGAACCATCCGTCACTTCTTCCGCCAGAATGCCGCTGCCGTTTACAAAAAAGTCCATCGGCATTTGTGCATCCGTATCGGAAAACGGCGCGTTTAACGCTTTGTATGTGCCCATCTTATCCCTTTTAACAGACTGCGCGCCCGCAATCGTAATTTCTCCCTGCGCTACAATGAGCCCGGTAAAATCCCCGTCTATGATGATATTACCGCCCGTAATACCGTCCTCCGCATTGTCATCCCGGTCGATTACAACAATCAGCCGGATATTTTTCAGCTTTCCGTCCGTTCCAAGCTTCCCCGCTAATTTGGACAGCGTAACAGTTTCATCATTTCCGTCATCGTCCCCTGTACAGTTCGTCAGCACCGCTATCATGCCGTCTTCCGATTTAAAAACAACCGTACCGCCATTATCGTCCAGATAATCCCGCAGCATATCTTCCCGGATAATGCTGTTAAATACATTCTGATTCGGACTGACGGTGGAAATATCTTCCGTCAGATTCGTCGTCAGTGCCTTGAAAGTTTTTGCATACGTTTCCGATAGCCCCAGTACTTCCGCTTCATCTTTGAAATTTTTTAATTCAGAAGTATTATCCGACACTTCCTGATATCCCTCGTCAGGCGTCGGCTGTTCATCTTCTTCGCCGGTTCCGCCCTCCCCGCCGCCTTCATCCGGCACAGTGGGCTGAAAGCCTTTCAGCAGGGTGACACCGCTGTCAGAAAGTGCATCCGATACAAGGCTGTTTCCCAGAATCGTATACTGTGCATTTTCCGCCGTGTAATCTCCAAGGATAATGCCGCCTGTGGCATATTTTTTGAAATAACTGTCAATAGCTTCCTTACTCGCGTTGAAATTATAATATTGTATGAAATATTCCGCAGCTTTATCTTTATCCATCACAAGATAATAGTAGACCAGCGTCTTGTTTTCGCTGTCCGCACTGTTATACTGGGTATAAATTTTACGGATATGGTTCATATCGGTAACGCCAAACTCGCTCAGCGTCTTATTATCCAGTTTATAGACAGGCTTATCGAAGTCCACTTCTTTAAATGCCGCGCCGTACAGATTTTTATAATCTTCCACTGTGGCGGCCATCGCGCCGTTTAACGGATTCTGTCCGACCAGCGTTTTGCCGTCCAGCGTGCCGATACATTCGGCCGGAACAAGATAAGCAATCTGATTTCCCTTAACCGCAATGGATTCTCCCATCAGCACGGATTTGGAAGCGCCCGCCGGCCCTCCCGGTGTTCCCGATGCCGCAGGCCCGGTGCTCAACGACTGTCCGATATAAGCGCGGCCTGCGAGCAAAAGTTTATTTACGCCGCTCATGTCCACAGTAGCGTTTCTGCCATTGATGAGAATCGCGCTGCTGAGCGACGGCGTTACCGCGCCGTCTCCCATGCCCGTTTCTACGGAAGAACCATATCCGTAATATTCTTTCGTCAGCGTCGCCCGGCTTCCGTTTCCGGTAAGAATTAAATCGTTCGCCACATAAGTCCTGCTGTCCAGACTCAGCGTGCCACTGTTCAGATTAAGCCCCGCCGCATAGACCCGCGCGCCATAATCCGGCACGTCCCTGACAATAAAACCGGCGCTCGGTCCTTTTACGGCAATATCACCTTTCGAAACTACAAGTTTCCCTTCTTTGACCGTCAAAGAACTCGCCTGATTCACCGTAATGCCCCCGCCGCCAAGCGTTTCATCCTGTCCGGCATAAATACTGCCATCGATAAGCGCCGCACCGCTTCCGTCTTCCGTATGGATGCCGGTATTCCCGATAAGCGCATATTCATACAGACTGTCAATCGAGCCGTTCTGGTAAAAAACGAGTTTCGGCACATCGATACAGATATCCGTATTGATAATGGAAACATAGTCATTCTCGTCCGTATAAGATACCCGGACATCATAAAGGACAAGACTGGAATTATTTACAAGCTCCATCCGGCAGCTGCTTTTTTCCCACTCCGTGACATCTACCCCCGCAAACAGGTCATCATCCACAAAATCCTGCAACACTTTCAGACTGTAAAATCCCGTTCCTTTTAACGGGTCTGTCAGATTTTTGACGAGTGTATCGAGATACGTCGTTCCGAAACGATTAAAGCGGTTTGTTTCGTTCTCGTCAAACTCCCAGTTCTTCATCACGTCCTGATAGCTTATCGTAATCGCCGCGGAAGCCTCATGCTGCATGCCCGCCATAATCTGTTCCATGACGGTCTCCGCGGAATAAAAGCTGTTCTTGTTTCTCACATCGGCAAGTTTTATCATGTAATTCATATAGGCCGACCAGAGAATCGAGCTTACCAGAATGCCAATCAGCGCCATCGCAATAATTACGATGACGATTGCGGAACCGCGATTGTCCTGCCGCAGACATCCATGCAGTTTCTTTATGCAGTTTTTTTCCGTCTTCCGATTGTTCATTCTCAAACCTTCATTCCAATGTCTTTTTGTCCGAACCTTCCTGTTTCACAACTGCTGCGCCGCGCTCACCGCCCGCGGCTTAATTATTCTTGCTTCCCGTAATATACGCCATACGCTGCGACTCAGGGAAATCATCGTCTTTGGCGCCTTCTTTGTATACACCGATTTGTATATCATAAATAACTTCTGTTATGTCATCATCATTGCCTGTTCCCGTATGCCCCGGAATATTCGTCAGCCGAATGCCGGAAAGACCGAATACGTTAATATCTCCATTGGGGGCGCCATTCAGGTCATATCTCGCCTGTGTCGGAATATCCGCTTTTTCCACCTCGTAGGTAGGCAGCTGTCCTTCCGTCAGCGTCGAAGGCGGGAGAAAAGAGGCATTCACGAGATTCATGCCCAGATTGGTTCTGATTTTCACATTTTCCGCCGTATTGTCTTCAATATTTACGACCGCCTTATAACCGAGTTCTGCCTGATTGAGCTGAGAATCCGACAATTTCGCTTCCGTCACGCTGTCAAGCTGTTTAACGACATAGATTCTGAAAGGCTGATGCGATTCATTATGAATCACGATTTCATCTTTCTCCGCCTCATACAGAGGATAATAAAACAGATAGAAATTTCCGCTGCTGATATCGCTTCCACAGCCTATCCCCTGCACCCACTGGCCTTGCGTCAGATTTCCGTAATTGGTATAAGTCTCTCCGCCATAAGTGCATTCATAAGCAAAAGTGATATCCGCATTGCAATACACATTTCCTTCCGCGTCCGTCCCGCCCACCGTCAGATTCAGCGTAATCGTGCGCTTCACCGAACCGCCCCGGTCCTTAAAAGTCTTAAAGGTAAAAAGAGAATCCGTGTCCGCTTCCAGTCCAAAATGCGCCTGTGCATCTTCCGCCGCCGCCTGATTCAGTGTGACGGATTGAGTATAGCTTCCGTCCTTTCCTTTCATCACGCTGCCCGGCGACGCCATATTGATATCGTTAAAAGCATTATCGTGGCCAAGCAGATTGCCGTCGGCTTTCAGATTTCCCGGCTCATAGTTCCTCGCATCTATCCGAATCAGCGCGTCAAACTCGCTTCCCTGAATCTGCACGCCTTCCAATGTAAAGTAATAGATGCCCGGCGACTCCGGGTCACCACGATACGCGGGGTCATTCTGCTCCCTGTCCTTATCTTCTTCAATACTTCCTTTGATGAGTTTGGATTCTATGACATAAAACCCATTCATCGGGTCGCCGAACTGCTCTTTCAGCTCCACGATATCATAAGCTTTCAGCCCTTCCATAATATCCTGTGCGACCGTCGTCGCCCGCTGCGCCACTCTGGCCTTTCCGTTCATCCGCGCGGAAGTTATAAAGCCATGCAGCATCGGTACGACGATAATTGCGAGAATAATGACCGCAATCAACAGTTCCACCAGTGAAAATCCGGCATTGCTATTCAGTTGTTGCAAAGAATCATTCTGTTTCTTTTTCATGCCAGTTTTCCGCCTGTCTGCTGTCTTTCCGGTCAAGCGCCTGTTTCATCCGGTCAGTCGCCGGTGTTCTCAGCGCCGCCTTCCGTCTCCATATCTCCTACATCCGGCAGTCCCGCTTCGCCGTGAATCGAAATCGTGCCGAAAATATTATCGGTTCCTAACAATACGGATGAAAAATCCGGCTGTACATATTCTTTACCGGCCTGATAGGGTGCAAGGTACATATTCAGTGTCGTCGAACCAATCAGCAATCCCGTGGTTTCATCAAATGTAACCGTAAGCGTTTCGATTGCCATCCGGTTCGGCTGGTCTACGATATGCCGGATGCTCCTTTTCAGTCCCTCATAGGAAACGCCGTAATTAAAAGTCGCTTTTCTGTTGTACAGCCAGTCTATTTCTGCATCCGCCGAATCTTCCGCTGCCGTCGCATCCCCGTCAGAATCCAACGGTTCGTCATCCACGCCGAGCACATCGTTTTCACCCAAATCATATGTATAATCACGTTCTTCTTCGGGCGGAACCAATTCTTCAAAACTCACCGGCACAAGCTGCTCGATATTGACGCTATCGACAACCATCGGAGAAACAAGTTCCTGGTTAATTGCCATCAGAATAACATCCTCCGCTTTGACATTCACCGGAAACACCTGATAAATGTCCTGGATTTCTTTTATCATCTTATCCATTTCCGTCAGATAAGTCTCTTTGTTATTGGTCTTTATTGTCAGGTCAGTTATCTGCTGCTTTAACTGAATGCTTTCCGCCTGCATTTCTTCCACTTTTTCCTGTGCCGGCAAAAAGACCCAGTAAAACGCAACGAAAAAAAACAGTATGCCGATGAATCCGACCAATATTAAGATATCTCTTTTTGATACTTTCATTCCGCAGCCTCCGTTTCCGTCTCTTCTTCCGCTTCTTCATCGCCATGCTGAACAGGCGCATAAAGCGCAGCCGCCGTAAAGTTGACGGTGCTGCTGTTGCTTTCCTCATTGACTTCTTCCGTTACCGCCGTTACCGTGATGCTTTCCGGAAGCAGACTCTCAAAAGTCCGCAGCTGTTCGATTGTCGCCGCGGCTTCTCCTTTGGTGCTGACATTCATCGTAATCGTGACCTGGCTTCTGTCGGAAGTAAAAGCAACCACATTCACATCCGACGGCAGTTTCTGTTCCAGTTCCAACATGAACTCATACAGTTCGTCGTTGCGGCTCTCCGTCACTTCATACATCGCTTTTACCTTATTATATTCCGCTTTGACATCGACGTAAGTATTGTATACATCTATAATCGGTTTCAGTTCCTCCACCTGTCGTTTCAATTCGGCATTTTCTTTTTCCGCTTCCAGATAGGTCAGGATGGAAAAAGCCGTCATCCCCGCCGCAGCCAGAAAACCGACCGCGAATATCGCCCACGCCAGAATTGTCCCCGTCTGGCTGACGCTGTCTCCGGAGGACGCACCTCCTTTTCCGGCTGCTTTTCCTTTGGATTTGCTTTTGTCTTCATGCAGTTTCAGGTTCACCGGCGCCATAACCGCACCGATACAGGAAAGATATTCGCCGAAAAAGCCGTCTTTGAAGTATTTCTCCAGATTCAGCCCTTCTACCTTTTTAATGACAGATACCGGATAGTTAATCTCTTTTTGCAAAAGGTCATTCATGCCGAGGAAATTCGCACCGACGCCCGTAATATGCACCGTATCAATAACCGCCGGATTCCGGGATATGTAATAATCGATAACCCTGACAATACCGCCGACCATAGGAGTCAATGCCTCCGTCACATGGCGTCTCGCAGCATCTTCTCTGGAAAGCGTCTCCGGAGGCTGTTCCCCATTATCCGCCTCCAGTGCAATGCACTGGTTCTGCTCTACGATTTGAATCGCCTGCCGGATATTTCGAACGGTTCCCCAGGCCGCGCTGTCACTGACTACCTGCAACGCTTCGTCCACGCCGTATGCGACATTTCTTGTAAATGCGATTTTCTGGTCCTGAATAACCATAATCAAAGTAGAACGTTCGTCTATTTTGGCAATCAGATGCGTACCCGTCGTACACTCTTTTTTTACAATCTGAAAAAGGCTGTTGCCGGCATAATCAATAGCCGCCACATCCAGACGAAGCGCTGCCGCCAAATCATAATAGCCTTTTAAAAGCGCCGCCGGAACAGCGAGCACCATGAGTTTATACTGCTTATTGTTCTTGTCTTCTCCTATCGTTTCAAGAACCGTATAGGCCAGTTCATACTGGCTGAGTTCCATCGGAAAATACTCGGAAGCCTTCGCTCTTACCACATCTCCGATGCGGTTTTCTTTCACAAAAGGAATCGTCACTTCGCGGTTGGCAATTTTACCGGAGCTGATGGAAAAAATAACCTGCTTTGCTTTGATGCCATGTTCGCGCATTCCGCCCCGAATCCCTTCCAGATAATGGGTATCGAGCTGAAGCACGCCGTCATTTACAACGCCTTCCAACGTTGAAACGGTAAAACTTTTATATACTTTCGGGGTCTTTGCTTTATAATCCAGTTCACAGACCCTTGTCAGTGAATAGCCAATTTCAATACTCAGCACTCTGCCAGCCATGAATTGGGTTCCTCCTTAAAAGATTATTCGCCTTATCATATTTTCTTATTTGCGGTTTTGCGGTACACATTTATTACGGGCTTCGCCCTATCAAAATTTTGTCTGTCGTCAAAATACAAATTGACAAAACCGTCTGTAAACAGACGTTTTGTCACCTTGTATTTTGGCACCGCTCTGTTTATAGAAATTGCAGATACCACTCTATTATTGTATTTCCCCACAGCATTGACAGGAAAACGCCCATTGAAAGGTAAGGCCCCATCGCGAGTACATGGCTCTCACCACTTACCCGCATGCGGACGACATGGATAACCGCGCCGAGAACACAGCCGATAAAAAAAGCCAGCACAATCAGTTTCCAGCCAAGCACAAGACCACAAACCGCCATCAGCTTGACGTCACCGCCGCCGATACCTCTGCCTTTCGTCGCATAATAGAGAATCATCAGAAAAACACTGACAGAAAAGAAACCGATTAGATATGACAACCAGCCGGAAAGGTCTGTTACAACTCTAATCAGCCCTATTGTCAGTATAAAGAGATTGATTCCGACAGGAATCTCGTATGTCCTGAAATCAATCACACTCAGGGCAACTAACGCCGATGCCAGTAAACAGTAGAGTAGGGATTCTACGTTTACGCCGTTTACAAGTACGATAATAACATATAGTATGCCGTTTGCCGCTTCGACAATCGGATATTGTACCGAAAGCTTCTCGCTGCATTTCCGGCATCTGCCCCGTAAGGCAAGGTAGCTGAAAAGTGGCACTAAATCGTACCACTTCAGCTGATACCCGCAGTTCATACAGTGGGACCTTACCCTGACAATATCTTCTTTCTTTGGCATCCTGTAAATGCAGACGTTCACAAAGCTGCCGATAACAATTCCGAAAAGAAATATGGTTGTAAAGAGAAATATTGTCCAGAGCATAGTATGTTTGTTCCTTTTAAATGGTTTTTGTGACTGTAGGGTTAGTCAGGATGATGAATTTTGAGCCTGCTTAAGATGTTTTCTCAGGAAGTCTGCCTGAACTGTCAACGCCACTTGTTTTAACAGTCCATGTCTTGTTAGTACTATCATAAGCTAACTCTATTGTAATAGTTGCAGTCGTATATCCAGTAGACTGATATTTGGAAGTGCTTACATAGCTACCTGCAGCACCTGCAAAGTCATCCTCAGTCAACATTCCAGCTGCAATCAGCTTATCACGCAAATCATCACTAATAGTAATATTTTCTCCACTATTGCTTACTTTATATGTTCCTCCCGTCAAATCAATATCAGGGTCGGATGCCAAAACCTGCAACGAATTAATTAATCCTACCGTTGTCTGCACATCCGTTGAAACTCTACTCTTTTCAACATATTTTAAATACTGCGGCGCAAGAACAGCCACCAGAATTACCATGATGGCGATAACGATGATTAACTCCACCAATGAAAAACCTTTGTTGTTCATTTTCTTTTCCATTTCCCATTCTCCTTTTCTCATAAATTAATATATCTTAAACACGACTGCTCCCTACTCGCCAGCCATGTTTAATTCGATTGAAAATATTTCCTACTACTTTAGTAAGCATGTCACCAACACCTGACAGAATCGCCCCAAAGCGATTCTGTCGGGCGAAGAGGATTTGCCCGGCAAATCTTCTTCGCCCTATTAGAGACTATCCAGCGCCTCATACATCTTCATCATCGGCGCCATCGTCGCGGCAATCAGACCACCGACTACGACTGCAAGCACGATGATTATCATCGGTTCCATCGCCGCCATCAAAGACTGCACGGCGAGTTCCACTTCTTCCTCATAATAATCAGCCAGTTTATTCAACATTTCTTCGGTAGAACCGGCTTCCTCACCGATACGGACCATATAGTAGACCATCGGCGGAAACAACCCGCAGTTCTGCAGCGGATGGGAAAGCGGCACGCCAATCATAATCTGCTCTGTTGCTTCCTGCAAAGCTTCTTTAAACCAAATATTCGTCATCGTTCCCGCCACAATGCCTACCGCTTCATTCAGCGGCACACCGGCGGTCAAAAGCGTGCTCAGCGTTCTTGCCATCATCGCCGAGGCATTTTTGACAATCAGATTTTTAACTGCCGGAATCTTTAACTGTAACTTTCCGAACAAATGCTTTCCACTATATGTTTTCGCATAGGCTTTTAATAAGAAAGCGATGGCAATAACGACCGGAATAATTATGAACCAGTAGGCTTTCACGAAATCGCTCATGGCGATTACCGCAAGCGTAATACCCGGCAGTTCCACCCCTAACTGGTCGAACATTTCCGTATAGGAAGGAATAACGACCACGAGCATTACAATGACAACTGCAATCGCTACAATCATAACAACAATCGGGTAAATCATTGCTTTTTTGATAAGCGCTTTGGTCTTGGCAGATTTTTCAAACTGAATCGCCATACGCTCCATAGAAGTTTCCAGGCTACCGGAAGCCTCTCCAGCTCTTGCCATCTGAATCAGGAGTTCCGGGAAAACGCCCGGGTGTTTTGCGAGAGAATCTGCGAAGGTTTCTCCCTTTTCCACGTCGGCCCGTACATTCATCAGGGCCTTCTGCATTTTTTTATTTTCCGTCGCTTCCGCAAGCATGCGGAGCGCCTCAATAATCGTAACGCCTGCGCGGGTGATGCTGGCAAACTGCCGACAAAATACCGATAAATCTCTGGCTGACGGCTTTCCGCCGATATCGATGCTGATATCTTTGGTCAGAGCGTTCTGCTCCGTCATTTCCAAGACAATCAGTCCCTGCGCCTTCAGCTCTCTGAGCGCCTGTTCTTCGTTATCGGCCTCCCTGCTGCCTTTAATCTCTTTTCCGCTTTTATCAATGGCTACGAATCCCCAAGCCGCCATGAGCGAACCTCCGTTGTCTTTTTTCTGTTGCTTCTATACTAATTTATGCCATTAATCCACATCGTATTTGTTACTTATGTACAGCTCTGATTATACTCTTTTCATCAAAAATTTACAAGGCGTTGAAGGTTGGCATTTTTCGTTATATCATACAAAATTTATATCATTTTTTATGCACATTTATACCCCCCCCCTGAAAATAACAGACGTTATTTTAGTCAAGTTGCATAATTGATAAAATAGCAAGTATTTCCAGGAAGATTTTGTGCATTTTTATATCAAAGAAGTATGATAAATCCGTCTCAATGGAAAAAGCCCTTTGGATTTCAAAGAGCTTTCTGAAACAAATCTACGGCAAGGCGCTGACAAGCGATATCTGCATCATTTCCCGGTTAAATATCATTTTATCCCGGCCATGCCTTTTATCCTTTATACTTTATATATGATACAATCCCCCGTCAGGTCATACAATTTACTTATTTTACAGCATACGGCTATGCCAGTTTCAACAGCTTCTCCGAATGTTCCGCTACTACCATTTTTAACACATCAATATCCATAAAAGCAGTTTCCATCTTTTCCACATAACTTCTGTAACGGTTATAAGTGCCTGTATAACCGGATTCGATGGTATTCAGTCTGGGCATAATGGTCTTTTCCTGATTTAACCTGAGCTGATATGTTTCGTCTTTTATCTGCTGTACTTCGCCGTTCAACTGCTGTACTTTACCTTTTAGCTGCTGTACTTCCGTTTCCACACTCTGCAGTCGGACGTTGATTTCTTTCACCTCGTTTTTTACACTTTGTAACGCATCTTTTATCGGCTGTATTTCCACTTTCAGTTTTGTATCCAGCATCCTTGAAATGGAAAGCAATAATTCGTTGTTTGTCATATCGTTCCTCCTCTCGCTCAATTTCTTCGGAGGATTATACCATATATAAAGGATAAAATATTTTATCCGCTTTTCAATGTTCGGTAATTTGTATTAGAAATTATTCTTTATTGATATCATACACTTCGATTACATTCTTTTCAACCGTTGATTTTTATTCTTTTTTCTGCTAACCTATATATTTTAAGGAGTTACGGCAGAGCAATGCCCGACAAACTGAACATCCGCTTTTCACGCCGCCAGAATGCGGCGTGGCGCGGTATATCACATAAGATATGTTTATAAATCAAAAGATACTTTAATCATTTCACTGACGGAAGTCATGCCGGAAAGCACATATTCAGTGGCGCTCATGCGCAGCGTGTGCATGCCTTCTTCCAACGCTTTTTCCTTTATGGCTTCTGCGCCCCCGTTCTTACTGATGATGCTTTTTAAGGGCTGTGTTACTTCCATAATTTCATAGACGCCGATTCTTCCCCGGAATCCTGTTCCATCACATTTGGGACAGCCGCACGGCGTATAGATGGTAATGTCTTCGTCCGGCGCCTTATTCAAGAGCTCCAGTTCTTCTTCATTTGCCTTTTTGGCTTTCTTGCATTCCGGACACAGACGTCGTACAAGACGCTGTGCAATAACGCCGATGGTCGAGTCTGCAATCAGATAAGGGTCGATTCCCATATCCTCCAGACGGGTAATTGTGCTTGCGGCGGAATTGGTATGCAGCGTGGATACAACCAGATGGCCTGTGATGGATGCCTGTACGGCAATGCTTGCGGTTTCCTGGTCACGAATCTCACCAATCATGATAATGTCGGGGTCCTGACGCAGAATGGAACGAAGTGCGCTGGCAAAAGTCAGGTCAGCTTTGGGATTAACCTGTACCTGATTAATACCGTCGATGTTCGCTTCAACCGGGTCTTCTACCGTAATAATATTTACGTCTTCTTTATTCAATTCACTGAGTGCCGTATACAGGGTCGTGGATTTACCGCTTCCGGTAGGTCCGGTTACAAGGAGAATGCCGTGCGGATTCTGCAGAATATGGTCGAATTTCTTCATATCGGCAGGGCCAAGACCGAGTTGGCTCTTCTCTCTCGTCAGGGCATTTTTGGAGGTAAGTCTCATTACGACTTTCTCTCCGTATACCGTAGGCAGAATCGATACACGGATATCGAACTCGAGTCGGTCTACGACCTGGGTAATACGTCCGTCCTGCGGTTTTCTTTTCTCGGAAATATCCATACCGCCGATAATCTTAATACGCGCTACCATAGCGGGAAGAAGTCTGATATTGTAAGTTGCCTTCTCATACAGCGCGCCGTCGATACGGTAACGGATGCGGACCTGGCGTTCCATCGGTTCGATGTGGATATCGGACGAACGCTGTCTGACCGCCTGTTCAATCATATTTTTTACAAGCTGCACAATCGGAGAATTATTGACGTCTTCGCTGTACATATTTTCCTGTTCGGCGAACTGAATTTCCTTTTCTCTCGTATATTCTTCCAGCGCGGAATCCACTTCCGCCTGTCCATAATATTTATCCAGCGCGAGCATAATGCTTCTTGTCGTGGACACAACGGGCTCTACCTGCAAATTGGTTATGATGGTAATATCGTCCATCGCCGTCATATCCATCGGGTCCGCCATTGCCACACGCAGGATATTCATGCTCTCCGCCGAATATTCAAACGGAAGTATTTTATATTTCTTTAAAATATTGGCCGGAACAAGCGAAAGAATATCTTCCGATACCGTCACATTCTGCAAATCAATTACATCCAGATTCAACTGGCTGCTCAGCGCATTGGTAATATTTTCTTCGGAAACAAGTCCTTCGTCTACCAGTGTTTCGCCGAGCTTACGTCCGCTTCCCTTCTGTAATTCAAGCCCTTTCTGTAACTGCTCTTCCGAAATGACTCCGCTGTTCACCAAAACATCGCCAAGACGCAATTTTTTTCTGCTGTTATCCATTTGACACTAACCCCTTCTGCCCCAATGATAAAAATCTGCTTTTCGTTTATTTTACTCTTTTTTGGAATATTAAGCAAGTGCCGGGACCGCAAAGCTTTCAGCCGTCCTTGCTGTCATCATTTCTTATTCAAAAGTCTCCCTCACAAAATAGCTGTTACCAATCTGTTTTACATACCCTGTCAGACTCAGTTTCACAAGCTGACCCATCAATTCCGTTGTTGACAACGCTTCTTTATTATTCAATAACATCCGTTCTTTAATCATTTCGAGGGATTGCGGCATATCATCCAGATTTTGTAAAAGCGCCTTCTGCATATCAGATAAAAAGACAACTTTTTCCGTACCGCATAAATTGGACCGCCCAGTAAGGCCGCGTATCATGTCTTCTGCGGAAACAACAACATTTGCGCCCTGCTGCAGCAGCCGGTTACAGCCTTCACTCAGCGCATCCGTTATCCGGCCGGGCAGCGCGTATACTTCTTTCCCCTGTTCCAACGCCATATCAACGGTAATGAGCGTACCGCTTCTGTTTTTGGCTTCAATCACAAGAACCGCATCCGAAAGCCCGCTGATAATGCGGTTTCTGGGCGGAAAAAGGCTGTTTCTTGGGGCCGTTCCAGGGGGATATTCCGAGCATACGCCCCCCTTTTCACAGAGCAGCTCATATAATTCTCTGTTTTCCGCCGGATAGCAGATATCCACGCCACAGCCAAGCACGCCGAGAGAATAACCGCCTGCATACAGCGCTGCTTTTTGGCTGAGTCCGTCAATGCCTCTCGCCATGCCGCTTATCACCTGTACGCCTGCCATCGCCAGCATGCTGCCAAAATGGTCTGCCATCTGTCTTCCGTATTCGGAACAGCCTCTTGCGCCGATGATGGCAACGGTCAAACGTTCTTCCGCCGGAAGTTTTCCCCGAAAGTACAGTCCGTATGGCGCATCGGGAATCCCGGCAAGCCGTTTGGGATAAGACGCGTTTCCGAGACAGGCAAAGCGGATTCCTGTTTTCTCCAGTCTGGCATAGGCCTCTTCAATATTCAAGTTGCGTTTTGCTTCAAAAATTTGCCGCACCAGTCTTTGTTTCCCCGGCAAAGCGGTCAAAAGGCTTTCCAGCTCCTGCTCCTTCGCACGGTAAATTGCTTCCGGCGTCTCCTTTATGGAAAGCAAGTATTGGATGGTCTTGCGGCCCATGCCGGGAATATTGTACAGCCAGTGGGCATATGGCAGCTGCTTCTCTTCCGCTGCTGCGGTAAGTTTTTCCGATTCCGTTCCCGGTTCTGTCCTTTGTTCCTTTTCCGTTATACTTCTTTCCATTATAGTTCTTTCTGTCATAGTCCTTTCCGTCATGGCTCTTTCCATTACAGTTCTTTCTGTCATCCGTCTTTTCCCTTTCTGCTTCTTTCTCCGCTTTCGCCATAATCAACCGTCCTGTACATGAGCGCTTCCATCAGATGCGCTTCCTGTATATGTTCGGTTCCCTCCAGGTCGGCTATCGTGCGGGCCACTTTTAACATCCGATGATAGCTTCTCGCGGTCAGATTCCATTGCCGGAAAATCTGCTCTATTAATCTGTTTTCCGCCGGCCGCAGGGAACAGTATTTCCGAATTTCTTTCACGCCCATATCGGTATTGAAGCGAAGCGCGGTTCCGGCAAAACGTCTCTGCTGAATGTGTCGTGCTTCCAACACACGGTTCCGTATCTGTTCGCTGCTTTCCTGCGTGGCAGGCATCGTCAAATCGGAAACTTCTACCGCGGCGGATTCCGCGCAAATATCAATTCTGTCAAGAATCGGACCGGAAATACGTTCCTGATAACGATGCACTTCATAAGAGGTGCAGCCACATTTCTGCATGTCCGGAAAGTAACCGCAGGGACATGGATTCATCGGTACAACGAAATTGATACAATTCAACGATGCACCCCCTAAATGCACCCCCCTAAACCTAAAAAATGCGGGCCGGAAACTGATTATTCCGGCCCAGAAAAAAATTTTCTTTCTATATTAAATAGCGAAATTTACACATTTTTACCTATCCATCAACTTTCACTTCGTTCCCCGCCTTGAAAGTGAATCGGATGTCGTCTCTGGCATAAACCGTGGCGTAGTCAAGGAGCGCCGTCCAAAGTTCCTCATCAAACTTTCCGCAGAAGCCGTCCAGCTTTTGCAGCCCGCCGATAAACCGCATATAGGTTTTCCTCTTTCCCTGCCTGTCGGAAATCTCCCCGGATGCTTTTTCGTACCCGTCCCTTGCCGCCTCATACCGGGCGACCAGTTCATTGCGGCGTC
>ERZ777305.1656-NODE-1656-length-24211-cov-4.693534_pt1 | contig 24211 bp, 17 predicted proteins | sample MGYA00374965_ERZ777305 | MGnify/ENA primary metagenome ERZ777305 (study PRJEB29328, sample SAMD00013331) | mouse gut metagenome | study: EMG produced TPA metagenomics assembly of the Metagenome analysis of fecal microbiota from mouse which was promoted... | reverse complement strand
GTGCATCGCTGATAAAAATAATCGCTTTCTCTGCTCCTAACGCTGTACTACTCATACTTTCTTCCTCCATTCTTTGATGATTGACCATAACAAAAAAGGACAGCCCTATTCGTTAGAATAAGATTGTCCTTTAGGCGCTATATTAGGTTGTTCCTCTACATCATCAAGTATTATTCAGTACTACCGGGTAAAAAATTGATGTACAATTGATGTACTAACCCCATTTTGATGTACAACAGAAACTCTTTTTAATCTTCAAGAGGTTTCCGTTTTCTCTCAATCATTTCGTCAATTCTTTCTATGAAAGACGCTACATCCTTGACATTTTCGCATCTCTCGATCCGCCCGTCAGGGTATACCCTTTTTGATATGCTCCCGGCTCCACAGGCGACTATGGTCTGTTTCTCCTCCATGATCAAAATATTATAGATCCCATACTTTCCGTCCTTCGCATATCCCACATTCTCAAAATTACCGGACATATTCTTCTGCCGGTAGAGGTAATAAGGAAGCATTCCCATATGCGCCGCTCCTTCCGCCGCGATACGCATGGTCTCTTCCGTATTGTTATAAGCCGTGACCCCGTTCTTTTCAATCCACTGATGCAGCTTCGACGCCCGTTTCACTGCAAGGGAATGTACGGTCAGGGCGTCCGGTGCCAGTGCTTCAATGGCCGCTATCGTCTGCGACACATCCGCCTCGTTTTCTCCGGGAAGGCCCAATATGATATCCATATTGATATTGTCAAACCCCGCCTTGCGCGCTAACGCAAAAGCTTCCACCACCTGTTCGACCGTATGCTGTCTGCCTATCAGTTGCAGGGTTTCCTGTTTCATGGTCTGTGGATTCACAGAAATCCTGGTGACCCCCTGTTCGTATAGTACCTGCAGCTTCTCTTCTGTGATACTGTCTGCGCGCCCCGCCTCCACCGTAAATTCCTGCACGGTGCTAAAATCAAAGGTAATTCGCAGTTTCCTTACAAGCCGCTCCAATTGTGGCGCAGACAATGCACTGGGGGTCCCGCCGCCGATATACACGGTATCCAGTATCTTGTCCTTATACAAAGCTGCCGCCGCATCAATCTCTCTCTCCAATGCCCCCAGATACTCTTCTACCCGCTCCCGCCAAAGGCTGATTGGATAGGAGGTAAAAGAACAGTACAGGCAGGTTGTGGGACAAAAGGGGATACCCACATAGAGGCTGTATCCATCCTCGTAATGCAGAGTGCTGAGAATTTTCCTCTCTCTTTTTGCAATCTCAATCCCCAGCGCCGTCTTTTGTGGACTCACAAAATGCGCTGCCTTTAAGAACTCTGCAATCTCTGTCTCCGCCTTTCCTTGCTCCAGCATGGTCATGGCAATCTTCGTAGGCCGAATGCCCGTCAGATTTCCCCAGGGAAGGGAAATCCCTGTCTCTTCCTGCAGAGAGGTATAGAGAAACCGTTTGAACGCATTTTTATATTCTGCCGGGTCTACTTGATCTGTATGCTCCCAAACATAGTTATGTAAACTAGATCGCACTTTCAGTTCCACTTTCGTATCCCCAAATGAAAGTTCCATCACCGGTTCCATTTCCCGTATTTTTCTGTCTTTTATCACGGAATCCGGCGTCAGTACTTTCAGCTCCCATTCTGGGTAAAAAGCCTTGACCAGTGCGTGAATATCATATTCAAACTGTGCCTTATTGCTCTTCATAATCTGCATACGAATCTCCATTCCGAAATGTTTACGCTGCAAGACATATGGCCTTGTTATTATATTTGTATCCAGGGCCCCTCAGCCTTTGAAACAATCGACGCATTCAACTCAATTATTTTAACAGCTTATCATCTCCGGGCAAAAATGTACAGAATATTTTCCAAAGCCGACATTGATTTACACCTGCACAGGCTGTATAATGTTCATAACAGCATGATAATTCCTTATGGAAATATCGCGCAGAAAACAAAACGGTAACGTCAAAAGGAGGTATGCACATGAAGGAACTTATTAAGATTCATTCCAAAAGCCATCCCAACATCGAATTGAAAGCAATCCATGGACATTTTGTAACCCCCAACTCTCATATCAATCACTTTTTGGATATGACAACCATGAAAACAAGGTTGAGTGAGGCATCCATCGCCGCCAAGGAACTGAGCAGACAGATCATGTTGTCTACCGTGGTAGATACGATTGTCTGTATAGACGGCTGTGAGATCATCGGCGCATTTTTGGCAGAAGAATTGACCAGAGCCGGTGTTTATTCCCGAAATGCACACCAGACAATCTACATCGTTACACCGGAATATTCTACATCAGGACAGATGTTATTCCGGGATAATTATCTGCCCATGATCAAAGATAAACATGTGCTGCTCCTCTTAGCAAGTGCCACTACAGGACGTACTGTCACCAAGGCAGTCCAGACCCTGACTTACTACGGCGCATCCATAAGCGGCGTGAGCGCTATTTTCAGTGCCGCCAACAGTGTGGTGGGAATCCCGATCAATGCATTGTTCAACACGTCAGACATTCCTGAATACAAAACTTACAGCTCAGAGGAATGTGCCTTGTGCAAGGAAAAACAGCCTATTGACGCTTTTGCAAACGCATATGGTTATTCCGCAATCTAATAAAGAAAACCAAGTATGATGAGAGACTGATACAAAATGCAGATATCTTTTTGGGCTAAACACAGTAAAGAAAATATCCGTGCCACATTTCATATGGCGTGGCCTTCCATTGTGGAATCTTTCTTTGTGGCTTTCGCCGGACTGGTAGACTCACTGATGGTCAGTTCCCTCGGCTCCTATGCCGTTGCCGCCGTGGGACTTACAACACAGCCGAAGTTTATCGGTCTGGCGTTGTTCTTTGCCCTGAATGTGGCCATCTCAGCCTTGGTTGCCAGAAGGCGGGGCGAAGAAAAACCGGCACAGGCAAATCAGATTCTCAGTACCGCTATTGTTTTCATCCTCGCCGCAGCAGTCATATCAAGCGTGCTTTTTGTAATGCTGGCAGACCCCATTATCCACATGTGCGGTTCCACACCCCAGACCCATGACAGTGCTGTAGCCTATTTCAGGATTATCATGGGCGGTATGATTTTTAACTGCATCCAGATGGGAATCAATTCCGCCCAGCGCGGGGCCGGCAACACCAAAATCACCATGCGCACCAATGTGACCTCCAACACGGTAAATATCATTTTCAACTATCTGCTGATCAACGGTCATTTCGGGTTCCCAGCCCTGGGTATTCACGGTGCGGCACTGGCAACTGTTCTGGGCACAGTGATTGCCTGTATCATGAGCATCCTTTCCATCCTGAATCCGGCTGGATTTATCAGTCTGCCTTATATTCTGAAAAACAAAGTTCTGCCCGCTATGGACAGCTTCCTGCACTTAATCAAAGTGGGTTACAGCGTGTTCTTTGAACAGCTTCTTATGAGAATCGGCTTTATGCTGACAGCAATCATGGCAGCCAAACAGGGCACCGATGCCATGGCTGCACATCAGGTGGGCATGAATATCATGGCTCTCTCCTTCTCTTTCGGGGACGGACTGCAGGCAGCGGCCGTTGCCTTGATTGGCCGAAGTCTGGGTGCCGGGGACGAAGAGCTGGCCCGGGAATATGGATGTATCTGCCGGATGTTCGGCGGCCTGATCTCTGTGTGTCTCGCAGTCATCTATTTCATCGGGGCGGCCCCTCTTATGAGACTTTTCTTCGCAGAAGAGCATATTGTTGCGATTGGCGTCAGTATCATGCACGTCATCATTTTCGTTGTCATGTTTCAAATCAGTCAGGTGGTATATATGGGTTGTCTGCGGGGTGCGGGAGATACTTTCTACACCGCAGCTGCATCCACCGTCAGCGTTACGTTTATCCGCACCATCGGTTCTCTTCTGGGCGGCTACGTATTTGGCCTGGGAATCATTGGTATCTGGCTTGGCGTACTGGCCGATCAGATTTCTCGGTTTCTATTTGCTTCCACACGGTTTAAAAAAGGTAAGTGGACGGAGATTAAGATATAATCTGCCCTGTTTCTCCCACCTTTTACCTGTCCTTGGGTAAAGCCATCTTCTCCAACACCCCTGTCGCTGCGATACCCGGATGTGTCAGATAGAGCCTGCAGATCTGCTCCGCCATTTCTTCCTCAATCTGATATTTTGCGGCAATCTTAGATACGCTCTTCCCCTTATCCACATCCTGTAACAGCATTGACAATGTCTTCTCAGTCAAAGCCGCCTGTCCTGTGTTATCCGGCCGTCTGTCTGCCAAACCAGCTTTGTCCGCAGTCATATTCTCTCTCGGCTTCCTGTCTGTGTCGTCCACAATATCCTTCTTCACTACTCGGAACGTGCCGTCATCTTCCACTTCCACCACCGCCATGGTGACAGGCAGAGAAAATCTCCTGGAACCGCAGCTTCCCGGATTTAAATAGAAACACGCCCCTTCCCGCTCTTCATATTTATGAGAATGTCCATAGATCACCAAATCATAACCCGACAAATCTGCGGGCAGTTCCTTCTTATTATGTACCATAAAAATCCGCAGACCGCAGATTTCCTCATCCAATGTCTCAGGCAGCGCTTTCGCCCACTCTTTGTCTGCATTGCCACGCACTGCACAGACCGGCGCAATCTCCTTAAGCCTCTCCAACACCTTAGGGGTATTGATATCCCCTGCATGTAGGATTTGACTGCACCCCTTAAGGATGTCAATCACTTCCCCTCGAAGCCGGCCATGGGTATCCGATACGACTCCTATTCTCTGCATCTTTTCCCTCCATTCCAAAACGCTTCCCACTGAGGATGGGGCAGAACCCAGCATTTTCAAAGAAATACTCCATTCTCCTTCGCCTGACCGCGGCATATAAGCAGCCATCCCCTGGCCGCTTACATAACCGCATCCATCCAAACTTATATCTTATTAAAAGGCTCCTTATAACACGCTACAGTCCCTAAATCCTCCTCAATCCTAAGAAGCTGGTTATACTTCGCCACCCTGTCACTTCTGCAGGGAGCTCCTGTCTTAATCTGTCCGGCATTCACCGCTACAGCCAAATCAGCAATAAAGGTATCCTCCGTCTCTCCGGATCTGTGCGATATCACAGCTTTATATCCATTCTTCTGCGCCATCTCTATGGCATCCATAGCCTCTGAGACAGTACCAATCTGGTTCACCTTGACTAAGATTGCATTCGCCACCTGCTTTTTAATGCCTGCGTCCAAACGCTTGGTATTCGTTACAAACAGATCGTCTCCCACCAGCTGTATCTTGTGGCCAAGTTTCTTCGTCATCATCTGCCAGCCTTCCCAGTCATCTTCCGCCAAACCGTCCTCGATGGAAATAATGGGATAACGTTCCACCAGTTCTTCGTAATAAGCCACCATCTCTTCCGTACTTCTTGTAATCTCCGGTATATCTTCACAGCCTGTGGGCCCACAGCCAGCCTCATAACATTCGTGCACCTGAGACCCTTCCACTGCCCTTCTTCGCTGCTTTAGTTCTGTCTCTCCTGGGAAATGATAAACCCCGTCCTCTTCATGATATAACTCCGAAGCCGCAACGTCCAGCGCAATCTTAATATCCTGTCCCGGCGTATAACCTGCCGCTTTGACAGACTCCACAATCAGATCAAGCACGGCAAAGGCATCCGGCAGAGAAGGCGCAAATCCGCCTTCGTCACCCACCCCCGTGGACAATCCTCTGCTGTTGCAGATTTTCTTCAAATTATGATATATCTCCGCACAAATCCGCAAGCCGTCCCGGAAACTCTCGGCCTGTACCGGCATGATCATAAATTCCTGGAAGTCCACCGTATTATCGGCATGTTTTCCTCCGTTTAAGATATTCATCATAGGCACCGGCAAAAGTCTTGTGTAGACGCCGCCCAGATAACGATACAGGGGAATTCCAAGTGCCTTTGCACTCACTTTGGCACAGGCCATGGACACGCCCAGTGTGGCGTTTGCCCCCAGATTACTTTTATTGTCCGTGCCGTCCTGTTCTATCAATATACGATCGATCAAACCCTGATTGAGAGCGTCCATGCCCATCAGCGCCTCCCTGATCTTGGTGTTAACATTGTTCACCGCCTTAGTCGTCCCCAGGCCAAAATATCTGGTCTCTCCATCCCGAAGCTCCACCGCCTCAAATCGTCCTGTACTGGCACCGCTGGGCACTGCGGCCCGGCCTACATACTGTCTGCCGCCCACCTCTTTCTCCACAGTCACTTCTGCCTCCACGGTGGGATTTCCTCTGGAATCCAGAATCTCCCTTGCATGTACATCCACAATCCTCAATTTCATTCCCATAAAAAACCTCCTGTACGCACTTTTTATGTAGTAGTATGCGCACAGAAGGTATTTTTCATACTTCCAGCGGAAGTTCTTATAAAATTAGAAAGCTTGTCATCTGAGGGTACTGATGCTGAGTGCGTGCATATAGGCATCAGAGCCTCTTGCACATGACACACTCACCCACATATCTCTCACAAGTGCTCTCCCTGTATTGCCGCCCTCAAGCTTATCCAGCTTCAGCTCCATCTCGCCATAACGCGTATCCAGATAAAGTATATTCTCCGTTGATTTCTTCATTACCTGTCCCGACACCGTAGAAGTGCTGGAGGAATCTATCGTTACATCGGAAGGACCATCCTTCTCACCTACAATACCCTTGGCATGAAGATAACCATCAGAACCGTGATAAAAGTATACCGTCAGCTTGTTATCTTTTGTATGTACCATCCCCCTGCTGGTGTCCGCATCACTGTCTATCTTAAACTGCATCACCCCGTCGCTGGTGGACAGATACAGGATATCCGGCGTCGTATCACTGGAAACCTTCCCTGTAACTGAACTGGAAGAGCTGCAGTTGCTTGGCACATAAGATGTGGTGCTTGCACTGCCGCTGCTGCTGCCGCCAGAAGAGGATGCATCGCTGATACTGATAGCGTGCATGTAGGCATCGGAACCTCTCGCACATTTCACCGTATATGTCTGGTCTAACACCATAACGGTACAACCGCTCATATCCAGAGAATTATCGTATTTCAGTTCCATAAGTCCATACTGCGTATCCAGACAAAGCACATCATTTTTCGTCTTATCGCTCAGCTTTCCTGTCACTGTGGAGATACTGGAAGTATCTATTGTAACCGAAGAATCCTGAGCATCCGCAGTCATCTTTACCGCATGAAGATAACCGTCGGAACCATGGGAAAGAGAAACGCTGATCACTTTCCCCGGCAGTAAGAATTTACACCCACTGGTGTCCGTTCCACTGTCAATCTTCACCTCCATCTTCCCACTGGAAGTATCCAGATACATCAATTGGGATGTGGTGCCCTTCATAACCGTTCCACGCACCGTCGCTATAATCTCTGCCGCCTGCACATCCATCCGCCCCGCCGGCAGACCCAATAAACAAAGGGCCAGACAAAATGTCATGCACCATTGTACAATTCTATGCTTTTTCATCCTCACTCCTCCAATACACCGCATATTGCATTACCATAATAGATATTTATGTAAATCTATCATACAACATTTCCAGAAGAAAAAGCAAGCAGTTTTTCCCACTATATTCTTTATTTTTTCTTAATTTCTCCAACAAATTACAAATAATCTGTTTACATTCACATATATTATGTCAATTAAAAAAACTCTTCTCTGCCAAACCTCTTCTCCCTCCACAACATCCATCATATTCTGCACAGATATACCAATACCTCTACACCGCCTCCATTTACGGACTAACACCATAAATATTTACCATAACATTCTGCCACACACTCCGCCACACTCCATCACATATCAAGGAACATTCCACCACATTTCAGGGGGCACTCCACCACATTTCATTACTCTTTATCATATACTCAAATATATCAAAACGAAAAACAGCTCGGATGGATGCTGTCTCCTAAAGGTACCCCTAAAAAAGCGCGGTACCGTAGGAAGCAGCATCCATCCGAGCGTCCCATTTTCATCACGTACTAAAGTATATCAAAAATTAATTCGGAGGAACAATGATTTCTTAAGGTGCCCCTCTAAAAGCGCCAGTGCTTAACGAGGTCTTTTACGAGTTTAGCACCTGCTGCGCTTTTTGTGGAGCGAAAGCGCGGCACCGTAGAAATCATTGTTCCTCCGAATATCCTTTTAATATCAATCTACCTTTCAAATCCCCTACTCATTCCTGATCGCCGCCAGCGGACTCAATCTCATAGCCCTCCTTGCCGGGAAAAATCCGGCCACCATACCCACCAGCACAGCGAACACCAAGGACAGAAATACCAGCCAAACCGGAATATAAGAAATACCTGACATATCCGTCATATTTTGAGACATGGTAGCCGCCACGCGATTGACCACGGCAGAAAGAATAAAGCTTAAGATCAATCCAATCACCCCGCCGATAAACCCGATAAACCCGGCTTCCATCAAAAAGAGACTGCCAATGTTGCGAAGATCGCACCCCAATACTTTCATGACGCCGATTTCCTTCGTCCGCTCATAGATTGACATCATCATGGTGTTGGTAATACCGATAGCCGCCACGAATAGAGATACGGCACCAATTCCGCCAAGTACCGCCTGAATATATCCCATGGTCTTTTGCTCCGATTCCACCCATTCCGCCTGGCTGTAGGTATTGTACCCCGAATCTTTTAAATAGTTTTGTATCTCCACCACATTGTTCATACTATCCACATTCACCAAAAGCCTGTTATAAAATATCTCTTTATAAGGCTTTCCGGTCTTGGTAGTAGGCTGTCCGGGAATAGGCTTATTTTTAAAAATTTTCTTCAATTCTATTACCAATTGATCGATGTCGCAAAATGTATACCAACCATACTGGGACCACTCATCCTCTCCGGGCGTTTCCTCCACACCGCAGGTCTCAATCAGATATTTCTTGGGCGGCTTTCTGACCTGCCCATTCTCATCTGTTGACCCCGCATTATAATAGGCATCCATATCAAAGATGATAAAAATCGGATCGTTCATCAGATCAATATCCGGCAAAACGCCTGTCTGCCAGTAATTCCCGCTGCTTCCCTTACTGTTGCTGAAATTCCGCAGCACCTCACAGCCGTAAAAGAATTTCAACTGGCTGTCATCTCCCGGAAGCTGGCCCTGCCCCACCTTGATATTCATATCCGCAAAAGCCTCTTTGGGCATTCCCTGCAGCTGGAGATATCCCTCATAGCTGCCGTACTTGGCAAGCGCCTGGGTATCCAGCACCGGATAGACCGATTCCACATGTTCCAGCGTAAGGATTTCATCAATCAGCGCCTGGTCAAGACGTTTCACTTCCTCCGAGGAAGAATCGTTCCAGGGTTCATTCACCTCAATCTGTGTCAAACTTCCGTAAGACTCGTACTGCGCCATCAGAGACCGGCTAAGACCCAGACCCAGGGATACCATGACTACAATAGAAGCTACCCCAATCACCACGCCCAATACTGTCAAAATGGTTCTTACTTTTCTTTTCCAGAGGTTAGAGCTGCTCATGCGCAGCAAATCCAGAAACTTCATTCTTTCTTATCCTCTTCCTGGTCCAGTTCCTTTTCCAGATCAGCAATCTCTTGTTCCAATGCCTGCGCTGCCTTTTTCTTTTTGCGCAGTTTCAAGAATACGATGAGCACCACTGCTGCTACGGCCACACTAGCAGCCACAATGCCGATGATCAATCCTTTCTTAGGTCCCTGTTCTTCTTCCATCATCATATCGTCTCCCATCATATCACCGCCCATCATCATATCATCCATAAAAACTTCATTTACAAACAGTGTGATTGTCTTTTCCTGTGTGGTCACCTTGCCTGCCTCATCCTCGTAGGAAATCTCCATCACAATCGTACCGTCATCCATAGTAGCCGAAGCACCGGTAAGCATCACATCCACATTGCCCGTATTACCGGACTGTAAATTGCCCACAAAAGCGGAGGCCGCCTCGATGGAATCTGCAAGAAACTTCACCTGCACGTTATACAATGTGGTCTTTCCGGTATTATAAATGCTGAACATCACATTGGACTGGGATCCCACCTCGATATCGGAGGGCACCACCTCCGGAATACTGGTATCAAAACGACTCTCCTGCAGAATCGGTATGGATACGCTGGCCTTGTCTGTCAAATCAAACATGGTGCTGGCATCATATTTCATGTTCACGTCAAGTACATACGGTTTCTGCGCCAAATCTGCTTTCGCCGTCATCTCAATCACAATATCCGCCGCCGTATCCGCCCCGATTTTATCCATATAAACAGAGCTGGAACCGGAAGTCGGTAGAAACGCCGAATAGGTATTGGTCTTATCTTCACCCTCCTGCGCCGCCTGCATATCAAACAGTACATTGGTCACCGCAATATCCTTAGCGGTATTCTGTACATGAATCGTCAGTGTAAACGTATCCCCCGCATACACGTTGGCCGGGTTGGTCTCAAATCCTGTCACCACAATACGGGGTTTCGCACCGGAAGTCTCCTGTCCGCTGCCGCCGATAATACCGCTGCCAGGCTTACCCACGGTCTTGACATACACCGTCAATTCTACAGGTTCTTCACTGCGCACCCCTGCCTTGGTATAAGAAACCTTGAATTTCAAGGGATAATAGCCGCTCATCACATCGCTTCTGGTGGTAAAATGGAACGTAAACTCCCGCCTGTTTATCATGGCCGCTTCTTTGGTCTCACAGCCCGGAATAAAAGGTTCTGTCTGCAGATAGTTGGTCATATCCGGCTCGAAAGGCCACTCCGTCACCAAGGTAGAAGTCATAGGTTCTACAATCAGATCATTCAATTCCTCTGTCCCAAAGTTGACAATGGGCAGTACGATGGACACAGACTGCCCATAACTGACAATGGGTGTCTCCCAGTTATCCGCCACCTGCAGAAACTCGCTGGTGGTCATGGTAACCTTTTCCACAGCCGCAGATTCCATAGAAGATTTTGTGGAGGAAACATAGGACCACAGTTCCGTGAGCGTCATCTCCGTATTGGCAATATAATATACCGCGCTGTCGAACACCTTATGTAGGTTCTCCATCACTTTTTCGTCCAGTTTATAACGCACTTCCAGACTTTGCATATAATAGAGCATATCGGCGTCTGCATCAGCCCGGTCATCATCCGTGATCACACGGTCAGAGGAACGTTCCAGATACTCGACTTTCGTATGATTCTCGCTGACCTCCTCGTCCTCATATCTGTTTTCATCCTCAGTGGCGTAAACCTGACTCATCAAACTGTCCGGCATCGCGATTGGTATGAGAAGCATAAGAGAAAGCCCAAGCGATATGGCGCTTACAATCTTCCCCCTCTGTTTCCCCTGCATCAATTGATTCCTTACATTTCGCTGTTTTCTACTCATCTTTTCACCCTTCCAGATTCCCGCAGCTATGCCTTTACCGCAATCTCATCCGGAATTTCTTCCCCCCTGTGATCTTCTATCTCTATAATCTTGCCATCTCGAATCCGCAGAATCACATCCGCAAATCCCGCCAGATAATTGTCATGGGTGACCATCACCAGCGTCTGGTTCTTCTCCCGCACCACTTTCTTCATCAGATTCATAACCTCAACCGAAGTATTGGAATCCAGATTGCCGGTGGGCTCGTCGGCAAAGATAATCTCCGGCTCTACCACCAGGGCACGAGCCACGCCTACTCTCTGCTGCTGTCCGCCGGACATCTGATTGGGCTTATGTTTTTTGTGGCTGGTAAGTCCCACCAAATCCAGCATTTCCTCTGCTTTCTTGTTCCGCCTCTTCTTATCCATTCCCTGAAAAGTCAGAGGGAGGGCCACATTCTCAATGGCGTTCATGGTGGCCATCAGATTAAAAGACTGAAAAATAAACCCTATATGCTCCCTGCGAAAAGCCACCAACTGGTTCTCACTCTTTTGCTCCATATGCTCTCCGGCAATCACAATCTCTCCCTTGGTAGGCTTCTCTAATCCCGCCAGCATATTTAAAAGTGTGGATTTACCGGAACCGGAGGTGCCCACGATGGAACAGAAATCTCCCCGGTTAATGGTGAAGCTGACACCGTTTAAAGCCCGCACTCTCTCTTCACCGACCCGGTATATTTTATACAAATCCTTTACCTTGATGACAGGTTCTGCTTTCTGCTGCTTCTCCACCGTCTCCTCCATCTTTTGCCGTTTTCCTGCATCTTTCACAACAGATTCTATTCTTCTTCATAAGCAGTGGCTTCCACCACAAACTCTGGCACCTGGCCGCCCAGGAAATAATAGTTAAAGTAATAGGAATCTCTCTCATAAGGATATGTGGTGTCCTTCTTAAACACCACCTCTACGGCGTAGTTATCCTCTACGGCATCACTTGCCGCAAACTCAGAAGTCATCCAGACGGGATGGATATTGTCTAAGATTTCCGCAATCTGCGCCTCATCGTAGAAGGTCTCCCGCACCGTGTAATCCACATAGACATCCTCCTTTACGGCTACAGCCTCACTTGTATTTACAAGCCCCGCAAGCCCACGGGTATCCTGATAAAATTCATAATCCGGATTGTCCATATATTCTGTCAATTCATTGTGATAATTTGTAACCGTAATATAATCAACATCTGCCGCATTCAATTTTACCGGGTAATAGGCTTCCAGTTCCTTAAGACAGGCAATGGTATTCTCAAATCCCTCATATACATGCAGAAAGCTGGACACATAATTTACATACTGCAGATTGATTTGCCCACAGGGATGATTCTCCCTCACCAGCGTAAAATCATACTGCTGCATATCCTTTTTCCACGCCTCTATGAGCCGGCCCGCTTCTTCCACGGGAACGACTGTCTGCGCTGCACCGTTAGAATACGTAATGCGGGCCAGTTTATCTAAAATGGCCTCATCAGACATATTCTGGAAAATGCCCTCTTTGTACGCCTCCGATGACATGATGCGGTTGAGCTGTACCTGTGCGCCTGCATCCTCATAGTCTACCATAAAGGAACGGCTCACCTGTCTTCCGGATTTCAGCCTGTACAAGATCTGTACGCTTCTGCCATCCGCCATCTGCTCGCCGTCCGCCGTCTGGAACTGTCTGGCAAGTGCCAGAACCGGCGCCGTGTCAGTGAGGAACATATGCTCCTTTTCAAAATCCGCAAGGCTGATATATTCCATGTTTTCATCCCAATAGTTATCATAGTATCCGGATACTGAAATTGCAATACTTTCTATTTTATTTTCATTCGGTATATACCTATCATACCCGAATACATCCCACTTATAGATGCAAAATACTGCCAAAATACCCGCCAGCGCAATGCCGCCTGACCAAAGATGTTTAAAAAGACTTTTGATATCAAATGCAAATAGCACCTCCAAAGCCGCACAGAAAATCACACCGCTCAAAAGCATTCCAACTACCATCAGCATTTCATTATTATAGGAAGTGTCATACACGATCATGCCCACAATCAGTCCCGCCGGTATAACCACCGCAATCTTTATAAGCGGCTCCACAACACGATAGGTAATCGCCCGGCCTGCCGCCTCAGACTGCCGCTTATTATAACACAGATATGCCACACCAAAGAATACTGCCCCAATGAGAATCCACTTGCCACAAAGAGGCAGGCCGATTCTGGCCGCCTGCGCCGCATTCTTGGCATTTTTCAAATCCCATCCCACAGCCAGACAGTCGTATAGCGGTGACAATTTGGGATTTGTATACAGGTAAAAGCTGGTTGCCGTCTTGAAAAATGCCCATTTCATGTTGTTCAGAATCCAATACACCACGATTTCATAGCACATAAAGACGCCGAACAGGCACAATGTGACAAACCGGCTGCCCGTCAGCATCACCGCCAATATCATGGCATGGTATACCGCCAGAAACAACAGGAAGTTCCACAAAAAAGCAAGTCCCTCGTTTGCCAGCACATCCGCATTGACTGACCTTTGCGCCGCCGCAATGACGGTGCCTGTCAGAAGTCCCAGAAGATTTCCTGTCAGATAAATGATAATCCCATTTACATAGATAACTGCAAAACGCTTCTTCTTCGATACGGGAACACTGTGATACATATCCACCTTGCTTCTGTCGTACAGATAAGAAAAGCCCTGCATCCCTATCACTGCCCCCAGAAAAAGAACAATCGGCCACAGATTATCCGAGAAGGCAAGCGCGTCCTTAGCCGCCTGATACATGGCTCTTCTAAAAGCCTCCACGGTCCGAAAAGCACCCGTTTCATATTGGTTTCTAATCCGGCTTAAGTATATTGTTGTCATAGCGCTGTATACCAAAAGCTGTGAAAGAACCGCCACTACCCATACCCAGATTCTCCGCTTATGATTTTCCCTGCTGCTAGCCCAGAATGAGTTTTTTGATATCATAGCCTACCACCTCCGTTTCGCTGATAAATATCTCTTCCAATGACAGAGGAAGCACCTCATAAAAGATCATGTCTACCGTGGCAAATCTAGCCTCCACTTCCTCTCTGGTACTCCTCACGGTGACAGTGCACAAAGACCCCCTCTGTTCCTTCTTAAGCACCGTCAGGCCGTTTAATACTTTTAGCTCATCTTCCATAGAAGAAAATACGCATTGAATCTTCTGGATGTTACATTTCATATCTTCCAAATCTTTTGATAACAGCACGCCGCCTTTATGTAAAAGCCCGACATGGTCACAGATGTCTTCCAATTCCCTTAAGTTATGGGAAGCGATCACCGGCGTAAGCCCTTTTTCCTCCATCTCTTTGGCAAAGATCGACTTAACGCCCTGGCGCATCACGGGATCGAGCCCGTCAAAGGTCTCATCGCATAAAATATATTTCGTGTGCGCACAGATACCCAAAAGCAGTGCCAGCTGCTTCTTCATGCCTTTGGAAAAAGTGTTAATCCTCCTTCTCTTGTCCAGATTGAACTTCTCCAGATATTTGTAAAATTCCACTTTATCAAAATTCTCAAAAATACCGCTATAATAATGCTCCATGGTCTGGGCGTTGGCATTGGCAAAAAAATATGGTTCATCTGCGATAAAGAAGAGTTTCTTCTTCGCCTCCACATTATCATAAATGGGCATATTATCCACCGCCACGGTTCCTTCATCCGGCTTAAGAACGCCCGCCACCATGCGCAGTACCGTGCTCTTGCCAGCGCCATTGGTGCCGATCAGTCCAAACACTGTCTTTTCCTTTATCGTGACACTGACTTCGTCCACCGCCTTGATCTTGTCAAAGTTCTTTGTCACATTATGTATCTCTATCATGAATCTCCTCCCCTTTTCGTCTGTCATACCTGCAGCTGCTCTATTTCCCTGATCAGTTCTATCTTCGTCATCCCAATCTCCATCAATTCTTTGGCCAGCTCCAGAATCTTCTGGATGCACTCACACTTGCGCTCCTCCACCAGCCTGCCGTCACCGGATACAAAGTTACCCCTGCCCTTGACTGTATAAATATATCCCTGCCGCTCCAATTCTGCATAGGCTTTCTGAATCGTATTGGGATTGATGGACAGTTCCATGGCCAGACTGCGCACGGAAGGCATCTGTTCGTCTGCCTGTAAAACTCCATGCAATATCAGCGTCTTGAACTTGTCAACAATCTGTTCGTATATCGGCCTTGTGTCCTTGTAATCTATGATGATCATGCCGTCTCCTTTCCTTCATTCCATCTTCTCTTCTATATACTAACTGTACTATTCATGATGGTACACTTAATATACAATATCTGGTGGAATCTGTCAACCCGGCCGCCACATCTGCTCTCTCCACCAAAAAAAGAGATACGCACGCCATGAAACATGCATATCTCTTTCCCTATCTCTTATTTCCTTTTCCTTACTTCACCAGTAACGATTTACCCGTCATCTCAGCAGGCTGCTCCATACCCATCAGCTCTATGATCGTAGGTACGATATCCGCCAGACATCCGCCCTCGCGCAGTTTGTAGGAAGGATCCGCATTTACCAGAATGAAAGGCACCGGATTGGTGGTATGTGCGGTAAAAGGCGCTCCTGTCTCTTCGTCAATCAACTGCTCCGCATTGCCATGATCTGCACAGATGAACAGCACGCCGTCCACCTCTTTGACCGCTTCCACGGCCCGTCCCACGCACTCGTCCACAGCTTCCACCGCCTTGATGGCCGCCTCCTGCACACCGGTATGTCCTACCATATCCGGATTCGCAAAGTTAATAATGATCACATCGTAACTGCCGGACTTGATTGCATCCACCAGCCTGTCGCAAACCTCATAAGCGCTCATCTGCGGCTTTAAGTCATAGGTTGCCACATCTTTAGGAGAGTTCACCAGAATTCGTTCTTCCCCTTCGTTGGGCTCTTCCACACCGCCATTGAAGAAAAAGGTTACATGCGCATACTTCTCTGTCTCTGCTATTCTCGCCTGTTTCATATGATTTGCCGCCAGCCATTCGCCAAAAGTATTGGTGACGGAAATCTTGTGGAACGCCACTTCCTTGTTGGGAATCGTGGGGTCATAATCGGAGAAACACACATACGTTAAATCCAGTCTCTTCTCCCGCGCAAATCCTTTAAAGTCATCGTCACAGAAACTCCTGGTAATCTCTCTTGCACGGTCCGGACGGAAATTAAAGAAAATAACGGAATCGCCGTCCTTTATGGTGGCTACGGGCGCACCATTCTTCTTCACCACAGTGGGTTTTACAAATTCATCCGTCTCATCCCTATCATAGGATGCCTGGATGCCGGCCGGCCCGCTCTCCGCTTCCAGTCCTTCCCCCTTGGTAAGTGCCAGATAAGCCTTCTCCACTCTATCGTAATTATTATCACGGTCCATGGCATAGTAGCGTCCCGTCACGGTGGCTACTTCCCCCACCCCGATCTTTGCCATCTCTGCTTCCAAATCTTCCACAAAACCTTTGCCGCTTGCCGGCGGTGTATCACGTCCGTCTAAGAAAGCATGGACATACACTTTAGAAAGACCGTTTCTCTTTGCCAGCTCAAGCAGGCCGTACAGATGGGTGTTGTGGCTGTGCACACCGCCGTCTGACAAAAGACCGAACATATGCAGGGAGGAATCATTTTTCTTACAATTGTTTACCGCATCCATCAGCGCAGGATTCTCGAAGAAGGTACCATCCTTGATTTCCTTCGTGATTCTGGTCAGTTCCTGATAGACGATACGGCCGGCACCCATATTCAGATGCCCCACCTCGGAGTTGCCCATCTGCCCGTCCGGCAGACCTACCGCCATGCCGCTGGCATTTCCCTTGACAAAAGGACACTCTGCCATCAGTTTGTCCATCACCGGCGTCTTTGCCAGGGCAACTGCGTTTCCTTCTGTCTTTTCATTCAGGCCGTAGCCGTCCAAGATCATCAATACCGCAGGTTTTTTTCTTCCCATGATTTTGTCTCCTTTTTCTGTTCTATTTTTATTTCTTCTAAGAATTTTCTCCCTTTTCCGAATTTGTATCACAAATCCTTATCCGGGCAAAATTCTATTTATGATCTCCTACAATGGTAACTCTGCCACCCCGTATTTGTAAAGTCCGGGATGGAGAATTTTTATGATTATTGCTCTTCCCCCGAAGGTTCCTCTTCTGAACCGCCTTCTTCTGGAAGACTTTCCTCTGGCTGTTCTTCTCCCATATCCTGCGGCGCTTCCTTGGACATTCTCTGCATACAAGTATCTAACAATGTGAACGCTTCCAAATTCTCCGGGTCATCCGAAAGCACCTTGTTGAGTTTATCCACCGTTTCCTGGGTACAGTTTCCGGCATTGATATCCGCCACTGCATCGTTGAGCAGAAGCTTGTGATAGTACTGTAAGATGCCCTCATCCTTGGTCTTCTCCCAGCCAGTGTATAGAATCTCCTCCGCCTCTTTCGTCTGTTCTTTCATACGCAGACAGCCGGCAATTCCCCGGTATGCCCGCACAGACTTTTCATTGATCTCAAGCGCTTCCTGATACGCCGCAAGGGCCTCGTCATACTCTTCATTCCTGGCGTGTTTGTCCGCCTTTGACAGGCTCACAATACACTTGGCCGGAGACAGGAAAACAAGCAGAATGGTCAACAGGCACAATACGATCACCGTAACCGATACGGCCATGATGATTTTCTGCCTTCTGACCCGCCTAAGCCGCTCCTCCCGCCTTCTGGCGCGCTCCGCCTCCCGGCTGGACATACGGCCCTCCTGCTCCATCCTGCTTCTTCCGGAAGTATTTTCATACCTGCCGGCCGAAGGTTTCGACTTTTTATAAGAAGATGTACTGGATTTCTTCGCCGTGGAGCTCTTCTTTGTTCCTGCTGCCGCAGGTTTCTTCTTTTTTACTGTTGCGCCCGAACGCTGGCCCTGGGCGGGGCGCCGTCTTTCATCCTCCGCCTCTCTTCTTACGGTCTCTCTTCTTTCCACAGGCCGTTTACTCTGCGGCGGTTTCTTTTTCTTTGCCGCCTGACTACTGCCGGAAGGTCTTCTCTCCCTTTCAGGCTCCCTGGTTCTTTCACTCATGCAACTTACTCCTGCTTTTATCTGAATCGGTTCACTATTTCATACATTTATCTATCTTACTACACCATCATCATACTAGCACAAATCATGGGATGTTGTCCATAAATCCCTGTTATTTTCTTCCACTGCCGTTTGCGTCTTCTTATGTATAATTGCGAAACGGAAATTTTTGAAAACACAGTTTCGCAATTACCTAGATAACTTCTCACAGCTTCATTCCCTAACCCTTTGCCTTTTTCCACAATATATGATATATAATTCTATATTACATGCTCAAAGGCCAGACTCGTTACCCCCTGCACAGACACTTTACAGGAAAGCAAAACCATGGAAAACACTTACAGAATCAAATACCAGAGCAAACTCTATGACCTGCCCTACACCGTTATCCGCAGCCGCCGCAAAACCTGCGGCATCAGTATCTGCCCGGACGGCATCCTCACCCTGCGAGTACCCTTAGGCACCACGGATAAGGAAATCCAGAACATCCTTCTCGCCAAGCAGCACTGGATTATCACCCATTATCTTAAGCTGATGGAACAGGCCAAAAACCGCCCCGCATCGGACTTAAGCGATACCCAGCGCAACGCTTTGGAGAAAAGATATCTAGACGCCGCCAGGGAATACTTCCCCAAAAGAGCCGCTTACTTTCAGACGCTTACCGGCGGTATCTACAACCGTATTACCATCCGCGACCAGAAGACCCGCTGGGGCAGTTGCAGTGCAAAAGGCACCCTTTCTTTTAACTGGCGTCTCATGCTGGCACCGCCGGCTGTCTTAGACTATGTGGTAGTTCATGAACTGTGCCATCTGACACACATGGACCACTCTCCCGCTTTCTGGCAGGCGGTGGAAGCTGTCTGTCCCGACTACCGCACCCACCGCAAATGGCTCAAAGACCATGGACATGAACTGGTGCTGTAATCCTATTTGGTCTTAATCCGCAACGCACCATAGCGGTTGGCTCTGCCGCTATCCCGCCTATCGTAACTGCCGTCTCTTCTCACGTCTTTGGCTTTGACACTGCCAAGGGCACCGCCTTTGAAGGGTTTCTTCTGCTTTTTCTCGCCCTCGCTAAAATATTGGCCTCTCTTTTTCTGGTCTCCATAACCGCCTTTGTTTCCCCGTCCTTCTCTGTCTCCATGACCGCCTCTGCCGCCGCGGTTTCTTTTGCCTGCATCATTATCCTTACCGCCGCGGCCTGACCCTCTCCTTTTCTCAAAGAAGAATTTCTCTTCCTTAATATCTTCCAGTTCCTCTCCAAGGCGCATCTTCATAAAGGCTGCCGCAATCTGTGTGGCGCTGTACTGTCCCAATGCCACCGCATCCAGAATATATTCTGCGGCCCTGCTGATATCCTCTTTCTCGATCACGGCTGTGGCTTCTTTTAAAATCTTCTCCGCTTTTCTGGCAGTGATGTCTGCAGCGCCTGGCACCTTGCGCTCCTTGATCTTCGTGTGGCAGACCCGCTCAATATCTCGAATCTTATAGGCTTCTCTTCCCACCACCAGAGTAAAGGACCTTCCCGTCTTGCCGGCACGCCCGGTCCTGCCAATCCGGTGCACATAGTACTCAATATCATCCGGCACGTCATAATTATAAACCGCTTCCACATCGTTCACGTCGATGCCCCGTGCGGCCACATCCGTAGCGATCAGAATATTCATCCTACCGCCCCGAAACAGGTTCATCACCGTATCCCTCTGGCCCTGGGTCAAGTCACCGTGCAGTCCTTCCACCTCATAGCCTCTTGCCTTCAGATGTTCTGTCAGCTCATCCACCATGCGTTTGGTATTACAAAAAATCAGGGCACGCTTGGGATCGTAATAGTCAATCAGCCGGCACAGCACTTCCTCTTTATCCTGCTTGCGCACCTGATAATAAGCCTGCTTGATCAGCGGAATGGTAACCTCTTTCGGTGTCATCTTAATATAGGCCGCATCCTTCTGATAGGTCTTGGTGATGTCCAGAATGGGTTTGGGCATAGTGGCGGAGAACAGCCCCGTCTGCCGCTGTGAAGGCATCTCCTTTAAGATGGTTTCAATATCCTCCCGAAAGCCCATGTTTAACATCTCATCCGCCTCGTCTAAGACCACTGTATGCACATGCTCCATCTTGAGGGTATGTCTGCGCATATGGTCCATCACCCGGCCAGGCGTTCCCACCACAATCTGCACGCCTCCCTTTAAATTCTTGATCTGTCTGACAATATCCTGTCCGCCGTATACGGGAAGCACCTTGATTCCATTCATATACTTGGAAAATTTCCGCAGTTCTTCGGCGGCCTGCATGGCAAGTTCCCTGGTGGGACATAAAATCACTGCCTGTAAGCTGCGATCGTCCGGATCGATCTTTTGTAAAATCGGAATACCGAAAGCCGCCGTCTTACCTGTTCCTGTCTGGGCCTGTCCGATGATATCCCGGCCTGTCATAAAAAGAGGGATTGCCTGCTCCTGAATGGGCGTCATATGCTCAAAGCCCAGTTCCCTGACTGCCCGCAGAATCCTCTCGTCAATGCCTGCATCTTCATAGCGCATTGTTTTCTGACCGCTTTCCTCTCCCTGGTCTTCCCCATACAAATTGTCATACATACGCTGTGTCAGCGCCTCATTTTCCCCAAAATTGTCAAACTGCTCATTGTTTTTCTTCCTACTGCTCATACGCTCTCCATTCTTCGTGTTGACGGCTTATGAAACTACTGTTCCTTGAAACCGCATCTTTGCATTTACATGATAAGAGCTGCCAACCCCCGCAGCAAACAGGCATGGCAGCATTATCTTCAACTTTCCATGATATTGATACAATATAATTCATAACTGACTTCCAAAAGTCACCTCTGATTTCTTACCATACTTTTCCTATTTCCGGTTATTCCCGCCCAGATAGATTCTGCGCAGCTTACTCACCGCCCGGTCCTGAATCAGACATTCACCGTGCTCTTGCAGATATAACAGCCGCTCTCCGGATGCCGCGATCAGGTTGCCGAACTCGATTGCCGCAGCACTGATCTTGTTAAATGTTTTATAAGAAAGACGATTCTTTTCCAATACCAGATAGTAACCGGCTCCTTCTTTGAAAAGATGGCTTTTTACAGAGTATGTACTGGGAATGGTGGCCACATACTGCATAACCTGACGCATGGAGGCAAAAACAAAAATTCTGTAATTCTCCTCGTACTCCTGCGCCCTTTTATCCGCAGCCTGTCTATCCGCCTCATCCTGATGAGACAACTCTGCGCTGACATCCTGCAGTACTTCTTTGAGATGCTGCAACATCTCCTTAAAGGCTGCCGGTCCCTCGTCCGTAAAAGTCACCACCAGTCCTTTATCTTTTAAAGGGGTAATCTGCATGGCAATGTTGCCGTTGTTAATCTGATACCCCACTTCCTCATGGGCGCGCTCGATGATGTCCCGCAGGAATTCCTCCCCCTTCTCACTGCGTTCAAAGATATCCGACAATGTAAGACCGTATTCCGTCATGTCATCCTCTGAAATAATACATTGCACCGTTGCTTCATTAATCTTTTTATATTTCATTGTATATCCTTATCCCCTGTCTTCTTCTCTGTTTGTATGGCTAAACATTAGAGTCGTATAATATAATACCACAAAAATACGCAATAAGAAAGAATCTTATCGCGTATCTTTAAAAAATTCTATTCTGCCCTGATCTGGCCTTCGCCCCAGAACGGTTCCTGCCATACTCCCTCATAACTGACTGCAAAGTGGAGATGATATCCGGTTGACTTTCCGGTGGTTCCAACGGTTGCTATTTTATCCCCTGCAAGAACCTGTTCTTTCTCGGATACCAGTACCTCTTTACAATGTGTATAGTAAGTCATCTGGCCGCTTTGCCCATGCCACAGCACCACATAGTTTCCGTCCTCTGTATCAAAGCCGGTCTCAAATACCGTGCCGTCCGCCGCCGCCAGAATATCCGCCCCTTCTTTGGCCGCCATATCCACACCGTTATGTTTTATGCTCTCCCCCGTGATCGGATGAATCCGCTCTCCATACTGGTCTGAAATCCGGTCATAATCGGGGCAGGGATTGATAAAATCAATCTCCAAATCATGATGCGCCGCTTCCCGATTGACAAGGGGACTGTCCAGACGTCCTTCTGTCTTAGAAGACTGTATACCCGCTTCTTTCTCGGAACGGATTACTTCCAGTCTTCTTTCCTGGACCAAAGATCGACAAACATTCTGCTCATCTACTCTTGGCTGCTGCAGTTCAAATGCCGGCTCTTTTTCCGGATGACACAGCACCTGTATCGTTAACGGATGCAGTCCATCACACCAGATGCCCTCCACACCTTCCAGTTTCAGCCCCACTGCAAGTTGCAGCAAAACCCCTTCATATCCCTCATAGATGCCTGCCGCATCATCGCTGCTGTTTAGAGCAAAGCCCGCCACATCGGGACTGATCACCGCTTCTTCCACCTTATAATCCTGATAGTCCGAAATAGAAAGGGGTGCCAGTACCATATCCCCGTCATAGGTAAGCAGTATCTCATCCCCGGATTCGCTCATCGTAAAAGAAAGATTTTTGTCCACCCAATCCCGGTACATTTCAGGCGTAAGTTCTTTCATCTCCACAGTGCCCGTATCATATCGAAAACCGCTGTAAAGTTTCCATATCTCCCGCTCAGAAGTATTCTCTGCCAGTATCTTGAAGACAAACCTTCTGGGAAGACCGTCATCAGTCTCTTCTAAGGTTCTGATGTTGGCGCCGTCCTCATTCATCCCACTGGGACACCAGGCAATATCATAAGTGTTTACGTCCTCTCCGATCAGCGTCTTAATACCCCGGGGACCAAAGTCTTGCGTATAAAGACCGTAAAGCGAAATCTGTGCCTCCTCGTTTCTGCTAAGCAGATACCATCCGTTTTCCAACGGATTCTCCGGCTCGCTGTCCTGGCCCTCCTGTTGTCCGTACAAGTAAGTATAGTAAGCCTGATAATCTATCTTGCGGTCTAAGGCAAGTTCACTGTCATCCCTTCCCGCCATCACACCCTGATAATGAAGTACCGAAAGAAAGGCCGCATCCTGCTGTGCCTGTTCTATGGCCTGTTCCTGTGCTTCTATGGCACCCATGACATCTTCGTATTCGCTGCTGATGCCTGCAGCCTCTTGATCGGATGCATTCCCGGCCGCCTGCTTTGCATCCTTCTGCGCCTGCTCCGCCGCCTGCTCTTTTCGGCCTGCCTGTTTTCTCTCATCCCGAGCTCCATCCTCTTTCTGGCCGCTTCCCGTAAAAGCACAGCTGCAGACTAAGAGCATCGTCACAAGAACCACTGCCGCCGTCCATCCTTTCCGGTCAGTACGCCCGGCTATCCTGCGGACTCTCTCTTTGACGCCTTTCTTCTGCCCCTCCATGGTGAGCGCTGTGCCCGCACAGGCAATCCGCCCCTGTCCGGCCGCAAGCAGGTATAAAAGCGTCCTGCCATAGTCAAAGCGTTCTTGTTCGCCAAGCAGCCTAATCACCGCCTCATCGCAGGAAAGTTCACTGTCCTGTCTTGCCGCAAAAGCCGCCGCCCACACCAGCGGATGAAACCAGTACACTGCCGCCAGCGCACTGCGTAAAAACGCCCAAACTCTATCAAACTGCAAGGCATGACAATACTCATGGGCCAGCACATGGACAAACTTCTGCGGCTCTCTCACAAGCTTCGTATCTACATAAATATTTCTTCCCACTAGGCAGGGGCTGGCCAGTCCGTTTACCTGATAGACCTTCATGCCATATCCCGCCAGTCTGTCTG
>ERZ777305.1654-NODE-1654-length-24235-cov-3.421050_pt1 | contig 24235 bp, 20 predicted proteins | sample MGYA00374965_ERZ777305 | MGnify/ENA primary metagenome ERZ777305 (study PRJEB29328, sample SAMD00013331) | mouse gut metagenome | study: EMG produced TPA metagenomics assembly of the Metagenome analysis of fecal microbiota from mouse which was promoted... | reverse complement strand
CAGCATACATACCCTCAACATTTCTTGAAAGACCTATTCCAAATATTGCGTCTACTATTATATCAAAGCTTTTTAAATCAATATCAAGGGATTCCTCTGAGGATTCCTGCCTTGAATACTTATACCCGCATTTTTTAATTATTTTTCTCTGGCTTTGAAAATCCTGTGTTCCTCCATGCACATCTCCTATTATGGCGCATTCCGCCCTGTAACCCTTTGTCTTAAGCATACGGTACACAGCCAGACCATCTGCCCCGTTATTGCCGTTTCCGCAGATTACAAGTATCTTATCACCTGCCTCATAAAGCTCCTCCACCGTCTGCGCAACGCCTAACGCCGCCCTTTCCATAAGCACCATAGAAGGTATGCCGATATTCTCTATGGCATATCTGTCCACTGCCCTCATCTGCTTTCCCAATAAAATTCTTTCCATAATATACCCCATTCCTTTCTTACCGTGAAGGTTTATTTTTCGCTTACGGCAAATGCCTGCGCGTATTCTGACGTGTTTGTTATGCTGACATATATATTTTTGATATTTTTCTTTTCCGCTATGCTTTTTGCTCCTCCATATAGGTTTATATAGGGCTTCCCCATCTCATCCCTTAAAACCTCTATATCTATAGGTCCGCATCCGGCAAAGCCTGTTCCAAGGCTTTTTACAACCGCCTCCTTAGCTGCAAAATTTCCTGCAAGCTGTATATGTCTTTCTCCAAATTCCTTAATCTCTTTCTCTGTATAATATTTTTTTAAAAAGCCTTCCCTCTTGCATGCTTTTCTTACACGCTCTATTTCTATTAAATCAGTGCCTATGCCGGATATCATGATTTAAGATACTCCTCATACTTTCTTACAAAGCCTCTTCCTACAGTCTTGTTAAGATACTTGTATACAACCTCATTTTCTTCTATTTTCTGCACCCGTAAAAGTATCTTTGCCTTAAGCTCTGCCTTCATTTCCTGTATTTCTGTTTCAAGCTCCTCTATATCCTCCGTATTTTGTACGGTGGTGCTTAAAACCTCCCTCATGCCTGCCATCATAAGCCTTGCATTGGCATCCTGTATCTCCTCGGGAAGGTCTAACTGTCTGTCCTCCAGCAATATAAGCTTATCATTTATCTCGTCTATAAGCTGTCTGCTCTTTTCAACCTTCTTTGATGCGGCCGAATTTTCCTCCGCATCCATATTTTCAAGTATCTGCTTCATAAGCACCTTCTTAAGGTTATTTAGCTCCTCCCTGTCATTTTTTACCTTTCCCTGTCCTTTAAGGGCAGTTGTAAGCTCCTTTTCAAGCTTTTGAATTTCCTTTGGCTTTCCCTCCCAGAACATGTCGTGCCAGCCCTTATCCAGAATAAGAACAGGTATATTTATTAATCTCAGCTCGTTATATAAAGCTTCATAATCTATATCATCGTATGTTTTCCTTGCCATGATAATCCCTCCATAAAACTATTCTTCATCTCCGTTTACCAGCTTATATGATATTCTCATAAGGCTTTCCGAAAGGTGCACGCTTTCCACCACAACATCCTTAGGCACATTAAGGTCTGTGTGGGCAAAATTCCAAATTGCCTTAATTCCAAGCCTTACAAGCCTGTCAGCCACCATTACCGCCTCATCCTTAGGTATGGTAAGGGCTGCTATATCTATCCTGTTTTTCCCGGCAAAATCCTCTAATTCTCCTATATCCATAACTCTTTTGCCCTTAAGCTCCCTTTCAGAAGCTGCGGGATTTTTATCAAAAATACCTGTTATAACAAATCCCCGTTTTTCAAAATTTGCATAATTTGCTATGGCGCGGCCAAGATTGCCTGCTCCTATAATAATAACATTATGCTTTTTATCAAGCCCCAGTATCTTTCCTATTTCCGTATAAAGATACTTTACATTATAGCCATACCCCTGCTGTCCAAAGCCTCCGAAATGATTAAGGTCCTGTCTTATCTGGGACGCTGTAACCTTCATTCTTTCACTAAGCTCTCCTGAGGATATCCGCTCCACGCCCTGCTCCAAAAGCTCGCCAAGATGCCTGTAATATCTTGGCAGTCTCTTGATTACTGCTGACGATATTTTTCCTTCAGCCACGACTTTTCCTCCTTATACCAAAATACCATTATTTATAAATTTAATTATAAATTTTTTACTGTCATTATTATAAACTTTCTAAAAGAGATTGTCAAACTTTTAACTCATGTGATAAACTAATAATATTCTATACAAAACTATATAGGAAAGGGACTATAAACATGATTTTATCAGTAAACAATCTTGAGAAAAGCTTTGATGACAATCTTATTTTCAAGAATTGCTCATTTAATATAGAAGAAAAAGAAAAGGCCGCCATAGTCGGCATAAACGGCGCGGGAAAATCAACACTCCTAAAGGTTATAGTAAGGGAGCTGTCCCCTGATAAAGGCGATATATTTACTGCAAAAGATAAAACACTTGGCTATCTTGCCCAGTATCAGGATATTTCAAGCGATAATACCATATACGAGGAAATGCTTGACGCCAAAAAAACACTTGTGGAAATGGAAAGTAAAATACGTTATATGGAGGAGCAGATGAAAATTCTTACAGGCGGCGAGCTTGAGGAGCTTCTCACTGCTTACACTAATCTCACCCACCGCTTTGAACTTTTAAACGGATATTCATATAAAAGTGAAATCTTTGGCGTACTAAAGGGACTTGGATTTGACGAGGATATGTATGACAAGCATATTTCAAAGCTTTCAGGCGGTCAGAGAACACGTGTTGCCTTGGGAAAAATGCTTTTATCAAATCCCGACATTATACTTCTTGACGAGCCGACAAATCATCTTGACATTGCTTCTATTTCATGGCTGGAGGGCTATCTGTCATCATATAACGGCGCCGTTGTCATTGTAGCCCATGACAGGTTTTTTCTTGACCGTATAGTGACTAAGGTTATAGAGATTGACAGAACTAACGTGTCGGTATATATGGGCAATTATTCCGAATATGCAAAAAAGAAGGCTGCAAGGCGCGAGGCCATGATGAGGCAGTATCTTAACCAGCAGCGTGAAATTAAGCATCAGGAGGAGGTTATAGAAAAGCTTCGCTCCTTTAACAGGGAAAAATCAATTAAGCGGGCAGAAAGCAGGGAAAAGCTCTTAAATAAAATGGAAATATTAGAAAAGCCCGACGGTGACAATAAGACAATGCGTCTTACCCTTACTCCGGGGATAGTAAGCGGAAATGACGTGCTTATGGTTGACGGTCTTGCAAAAGCCTTCGGCAGTCTTACCCTGTTTAAAAATATTTCCTTTGAAATAAAGAGAAAGGAGCGTGTGGCTATTATCGGCGAAAACGGAAGCGGAAAAACCACCCTTCTTAAAATAATCAACGGATTGCTTGAGGCTGACAGGGGAAACATTTCCCTTGGCGCAAAGGTCCATATCGGCTACTATGACCAGGAGCATCAGCTTTTAGATATGGAAAATACTGTTTTCGGGGAAATATCCGACGAATATCCTTACCTTACAAACACTGAAATACGAAATATGCTTGCCGCCTTTTTATTTACGGGAGATGATGTGTTTAAGCTTGTAAGCGATTTAAGCGGAGGTGAAAGAGGACGTCTTTCCCTTGCAAAGCTTATGCTTTCTGAGGCAAATTTTCTTATACTTGACGAGCCTACAAACCACCTGGACATTGATTCAAAGGAAATACTTGAAAATGCATTAAACAGCTATGAGGGTACAGTGCTTTTCGTATCTCATGACAGATATTTTATAAATACTACAGCCACCAGAATACTTGACCTTGAAAATGGTCTTTTAGTTAATTATGCAGGAAATTATGATTATTATCTTGAAAAGCATGACCTTATATCAAATCTTGCCTTAAAAAACAGTGGTAACGACGCGGTAGTTAAGCAGACTGCTGCTCAGGAATACGGCGGCAGCGACGGCAAGGCCGACTGGAAGAACATGAAGGCTAAGCAGGCTTTGGAGCGGAAACGTCATAATGATTTAAAGAAAACCGAGGAGGAAATTGAGACTATAGAGGAACGCCTTACTTTTCTTGATAATGAGATGACTAAGGAGGAGATTTATACCTCCGTCTCAAAATGCATTGAAATAAGCAGGGAGCAGGACTCCCTTAAGGAACGCCTTAATATGCTTTATGAAAGCTGGGAGGACTTAGCCTCACATATGTCATAAGTAAAAACAGTATTTCTTTTTTAAATAAGTATTACGGAAACATTAACTTTTTATCATTGTTGTATTTGTGCAAAAGTGCTATAATTTTACACAGTTTTTTTAATTGAATGTGCAATTTTACCAAACTGTAAAAATCAGCAAAAATGCACATTCAAGCTTATGTATAGATTAGAGGAATTTCCTGCTTATAAAAAGGAGAAAGCTATGAACACAAAAAATTATACTTATAAAAAATGGCTATATGGTGCAGTTTTTTGTATTTTCTTAGCCGTTTTTTTATTGACCGGCTCTTTTACCTTCCTTAAGGATGCCCACAATGTAAACACAAACATTTCCTTTAAGGGGGAGGCATATTTAAGCTTTAATACAAATTATGTTCAGCCGGACAAGCCTCTTACGGTATATTTAAACAACGCGTCTTCTAAGGACGCCGTATATGAATGGACAGTCGGAGGAACGCCTTTAAGCAATACTACTAACACCTACACTCCATCCTCTGATGATTTGGAAAAATTTATTACCGTTACGGTAAACTATGATAAATCTAAAACTGTTTCAGCCACCCTGTACTGCAGCAAGCTTCCCGTTATATATATAAACACAGACGATATGGTGGGAGACGTATATGTGCCGGGCACTATGGCAATGCAGGGCAGCCCTGAGTATACAAGCGAAACTACAGATTTTTATTTTGGGGACGTCTATCTTAAGCTTCGGGGAAATTCCACAAAATACCGTGAAAAATCCCCATATAAAATAAAGCTTGGAACAGCTTTTGATTTATTTAACATGGGTAAAAGCAAGCACTGGGTTTTGCTTGCAAACGATATTGACCATACCTTTATACGTAATAAGCTTACATATGATTTTTCAAAAGCTATCGGCGCAAGCTATGCCGCCGAATCCCTCAACGTTGTTCTTATAATGAACAATCAATACAAAGGCGTATATCAGCTATGCGAGCAGTTAAGAGTCGATGATGAACGCGTAGATATCTTTGACTGGGAGGAACTGGCAAAGGACGCCGCTTCCATGATTACTGCCGTCAAAACAGAAACCGAAGGCTTAAAGGGAGATAATGCCAAAATCTTCAAGGCTGATTTAGAGCGGGCCCTTCGCATGGATTTTTCCTGGGCGTCGCCTCCTTATACCTGTACATTTATGGGCGAAACATATACCATAAGCGACTATGTTGATATTCCCGATACAACCGGAGGATTTCTTCTGGAAATGGATTTCTATAACCTGACCAATTTTAACGGCATAAAAACAAACTTTGAACAGCCCTTTTACTTTAATACGCCTGAATACGGATATTCAAACAAGGATATGAAGCTTAACGCTTACAAATGTCTTCAGACCTTTGAATACGCCCTCCACAGCAGGGACCATATATTTCATAACGGCGGCATGAAAGAAAAGGGCAGCGGCTACTACTATGATTATAATAACGGCTGGATAGGAGGTATAACCGAAACAATATACAATGATGCCCCAAATGACGGAAAGCATTATTCCCAACTGTTTGATATGAATTCACTTTTAGTAAATTTCTTTGTGTGCGAGTTTTCCATGAACTGGGATTCCATGAAAAACAGCGTATTCGTCACAAAGGATATTACGGGACCTGCCATGCTTAGTCCTGTTTGGGATTTTGACTGGGCTTACGGCAACGACAATATGTACCGCATTAACACAAATTATCCTACAGGCTGGCATACTACAAACAACTATTTTACAAACGAGCAGTATTACCAATCTGTTCAATGGAACAGATATCTCATAAGGGACCCTTACTTTTTAAAGCTTGCCTATGACAAATATAAGGAAATCCGTCCTACGGTAATTGAAGATATTATTAAGGACGGAGGACTTTTAGACCAGTACTATAATGAGCTTTATGAGGCCGGTAAGGCTAACGACGCTAAATGGAGCTACTCCTACATGGCCTATGGAGGAAAGGACTTTGAAGGCTCCATGGACGCCCTTAAGGAATTTATTACAACAAGAGTTTCATGGATGGATAAGCAGTTTGAGAGCTTTGAAACCTTTGTTGCCTCTCTTGGCTATTATACTCCTTCCGAAAAGATAAGCGTTAATTCCATTACATATAATGACGACGGCACAGTTACCATAGAGGGCAAAACCACAGACATGACCTGTCATGATTTAGGATTCCAGATAAACGGCACCACCCTTATTTCATCTTACTCCGGCACCGACGGCATAGGGCGGGTTAAGATAGATGCCGGCATTTTAGAGGATGAGGCTGAAAACATTATAGAGATACATGGAATTGACAGTGATGGGAATTATATTGAAAATCTAAGCAGCTATAAAATATTTTAGGAGGGATGCATAATATGAAAAAAATAGTGATTTTATCTGTTATAGCCCTAACTTCCGGAATTATATCATTATTTTCACTTCAGGCTGCATATGGCGCCACTCCTATTGCCTCCTACGGCTTTGACGGTAATTACGGCGACGGCTGCGCCATTGAGCGGGAAATGTACTACAGTGACGAGGGACTTTCAGAAAGCGACGGGGCGTCGTTTACATATGTTGAAGGCAAAAAGGGACAATGTATCCTTTTAAACGGCTCGGAAGCCCTAAGGTTAAATGTTAATATGAATACAGAAAGCTACACCATATCCTACTGGATGAAGCCAGACAATATAACCGACTGCACACCTTCACTTATGATTACACCAAAAAGCTTTTCTGATGAAAAATTTATAAATGTTACCTTAGCTGTAGATAACCTTTCTCCTAATATATGGACGCATATGACAGAGCCTTATGACGAGCGTAACAGCACAGGCATACCGGGACTTTTGTCTGCCGGTGAATGGCTCCATATAACTATGGTTGTGGATGAAAATATGCCGCCTGAGCTCTTAAATGAATATGGAATAGCGACAAATGAATATACAAGCGGCGTCTGCCTGTATGCAAACGGTTATCTTGTAGATGTGGGAAGAGTTCCGAAAAATATCTGTACGGATACCACGACATACTGGTTTGGCGTAAATATATGGGATGATTTATATACAGGCTATGTTGATGAATTATACTTCTTTGATAAGGCTCTTAATGAGAAGGAAGTCCGCGAAATTTTTATTGAAGCCGGAGGAAATCCTGACGAGGAAAAGCCTAGCGGCAATACAAGACCAAACAAGGGCGACGGCAGCTTCCGTCCCAACGGCGGCAGCTTTGGAGACGACTATATTGAGATGGAGCAGGGAACAATAAGCGGCTCTTATAATCACCTTAATATGGAAAATACCGCTCCTATCACAACTCAGGGTGTTGAAAGCACAACAGACGCATACTCGGAAATAGCGCTTATGGCAGGCTTAGGTCTTCTTCTCCTTGCTTCAGGCCTGCTGTTGCAATATATAAAACGAAAGAATAACAGCTATTGCTAGAAAGGAGGTTTCTTATGATATGATTAATAAAATCAGGAAAAATCATCCAAAGGGAGTAAGGCATGAAATAAAAATACTTCTTTCCTATGGTGAATATTTAAGCTTTTCCTCAAAGCTTAAGGCTGTTGTTTCCCCTGACAGGTATTCTATGGATAACGGAGATTATTTTATACGCAGCCTGTACCTTGACGATATTTATAACACTGCTTACACCACAAAGATTGCGGGAACAGATAACAGAAAAAAATACCGCATCCGCTGCTATAACGTTTCAAAGGATGTTATTAAATTTGAATGTAAAAACAAATACAAGGACCGTATACATAAAATCTCATTTCCCATTACCTACGAACAATATACTATGTTTATGGATGGAAAATATGATTTTCTTACAGGAATAGAGCATCCCCTTGCAAGAGAGGTTTACGGTCTTATAAAAAAATCGGGACTGTCCCCTTCCGTTGTTGTAGACTATGACAGGGAGGCTTATGTTCATCCTCTCTCAAATACACGGCTCACATTTGATAAAAACTTACGCAGCGTTATAAACTCATACGACATATTTAATGATAATATCCGCTCTCTTCCCGTATTCGACAACGGAAGCGTAATATTTGAAATTAAATACGATGAGTTCATTCCGGCGCATATAGTTGATATGATTGCTTCCTTAAGGGGAACAAAAATGTCTCTTTCAAAATTCTGTATGTGCAAAGATAAATTATTGGAGGTTAAAAAAATATGACATTTAGTGAAATTATATCAGAAAGCTTAAAGCAGGGTGATTCCGTTAAAAATCTGTCGGCGCCGTATATTATTATTTCAGTATCGGTAGCCCTTTTATGCTCCCTTGTTATTTATTTCGTTTACAAGAAATTTTACAGGGGCGCCGTATACAGCGAAAGCTTTAATATTTTAAATGTAATGCTCTGCCTTATCACATCCTTTGTTATTACTACCATCAGTTCAAACCTTGTACTGTCTCTTGGTATGGTGGGCGCTCTCTCTATTGTACGTTTCCGCTCGGCAGTAAAGGACCCTCTTGACATAGGCTTTCTTTTCTGGTCTATTGCGGCAGGTATTACAACAGGCGCGGGACTGTTTCCCTTTGCCATTATATCTACTATTATTATTGCCGCCGTTTACATTATTTTTTCCGTTATTACTACCGGAAGAAAAACATATCTCCTTGTAATAAAATATTATGAGGCTGCTGATGAAAGCATTAGAAATGAGCTTAGAAATATTCCAAATACCCTTAAGAGCAAAAATCTGTATAAAGGACAATCCGAGCTTACGCTTCAGGTGAAGGTTAAAGGAAATGACACGTCCTTCGTATCAAAAATATCAGACATTGAGGGCGTGGATTCCGCCATGCTTATAGAATATACAGGCGACGCTCTCTAAAAAAAGTGCCCGAAACTTTTGTTTTGTTGGCAGCGGCGCTTATAAATCCGGCTCTTCAGATTACTTGTATAATGCAAAAATCCATATAATATACAGAAAGTATTATAAATACAGTCTGTATATTATATGGATTTTTTACAGGCAATATTTAATTTTTCCTTACCTTCAGCAGACCAAGCCTTTCCATATTATTCATTGAGTTTATAATATGCTCCTCCGCAAGGGACATGGCCTTTTCTATATCCTTGTTCTTTATGGCGTCCACTATCTTTTTATGCTCCTCCACCGCATGACCTGCCCTTTCCTTTCCTGACAATGTTGTGTGGCGTATTCTTTCAAGATAATGATGAAAATCTATAAGCGTGTGGCTGAGCATCTTGCTTTCAGCCGCCTCATATAAAAAGGAATGAAACTTATTATCAAGCTCCAGTATGTTTTCATACTTTTCCTTTTCATAGTAAAATGCTGAAAGCTCCATTATCTCCTCAAGCCTTGCCATTTTTTCATCAGTCAGGTTTTCAATAACCATCTTTACGCAAAGTCTCTCCAGTGACGCCCTCATCAGATAAATATCCTTAACATCCTTTATGCTTATTCCCCTTACATATGTGGCTTTATTTGGTATGCTTTCCACAAGGCCTTCAAATTCAAGCTGGCGTATTGCCTCCCTTACCGGCGTTCTGCTTACATTAAGCTCCTTTGCTATTGTCATTTCCTTTAGCTCATCATTATCATTATATTTTCCGCTTAAAATATCCTCCCTAAGCCTGTTGAAAACAATACCTGTCAGAGAATGTTTATTTTCCATTTCCATACCTTCTCTTTCATTTTTATTTTATCCTAAAGCTATACCAAGCTCTCTTTCCGACTCTTCTATAACACTCTTAAGCTCATCTTCCGTGATAACGGTAACACGGCCCGACTCATATTCCTTATCTACCCATTCCTTTACCCTTACAACAACAGGATGCTGCTTATCTACCTTTTTATCCTCATTAAGCTTAAAATATGTGTTAATCCAATGGGCAATGCCTGCAAGGCCCGACGTATTTGAAACAGCCACAAGCACCGGTCTTTTCAGTATCTTTTCAGTATCAAATATATTATATATTTCCTCATTTTTCAACAGCCCGTCAGCATGTATTCCTGCTCTTGTAACATTGAAATTTGCGCCTACAAACGGAGTGCGGGAAGGTACCCTGTAGCCTATTTCCTTCTCGTAATACTCAGCCAGCTCGGTAATAACAGACGGCTCCATGCCGTCAAAGGTACCCCTAAGCTGGGCATATTCGAAAATCATTGCCTCGAGAGGAGTATTGCCTGTTCTCTCTCCTATTCCAAACAATGAACAGTTTACGCCGCACGCCCCATAAAGCCACGCTGTTGTAGAATTTGTCACTGCCTTATAAAAATCATTGTGACCGTGCCACTCTATATTTTCACTTGGAACACCTGCATGGGTCTTAAGTCCGTATATAATACCCTGAACAGAACGTGGAATAACTGCTCCGGAAAAATTAACGCCGTATCCCATTGTGTCGCATGCCCTAATCTTTACAGGTATCTTATACTGCTCCTGAAGCTTCATCAGCTCAAGACAGAAAGGAATTACAAATCCGTATATATCTGCTCTTGTTATATCCTCCAAATGACATCTTGGACTTATTCCAGTCTCAAGACATTCCTTTACAACGCTTAAATAATGCTCCATACATTCTTTTCTTGTCATTTTAAGCTTATAAAAAATATGATAATCAGAACAGCTTACAAGAATACCCGTCTCCTTCATGCCTATTTCCTTTACAAGCTCAAAATCCTTCCTGCTTGCGCGTATCCAGCTTGTCACCTCAGGGAATTCATATCCTCTTTCCATGCATTTGTAAACTGCATCCCTGTCTTTTTTGCTGTAAAGGAAAAACTCACACTGGCGTATCTTTCCGTTTACTCCTCCTAATCTGTGAAAATAATCATATATGGTAACTATCTGCTCCGTAGAATATGGAGCTCTTGACTGCTGTCCATCCCTGAAGGTAGTATCTGTAATCCATATGTCATTTGGCATATCATGGGGTACAATACGGTCATTAAAAGCTATTTTAGGCACCTCGTCATATGGGAACATATTTCTGAAGACATTCGGCTCCTCTACCTCTACCAGCTTATAAAAATGCTCCTCAAGCTCCAGTAAATTCTTCTGATTATTATATCTAACCTGTCTTTCCTCCATCTTCTCATTCCTCCTGCTGTTTTCATGTGGTGTGATTTGCACACATTGTATACAATTATACAAGTATGTACTTTTAAAGTCAATAGCTTATTTTATATATAAAAATAAAATCCAAACAATAATTTATATTCTTGAAAAACTAACTGAAATAGCTTATACTTATTTTATTATAAAAGCTTAGCCGAATTTATGGCTGTATTAAAGGAGTTTCTTATAGTATAAAATTTTTTTTGAAAGGAATTAAAAATATATGGCAAACAACAAGATAGTCGTTGCTCTCGGGCGTAATGCTTTCGGCACTACCCTTCCGCAGCAGCAGAAAAAAATTAAAATTGCAGCAGGCGCCATTGGAGATTTAGTTGAAGCAAAGTATGAAATTGTTATTACTCACAGCAATGGTCCGCAGATTGGTATGATTCAGACAGCCATGACAGAGTTTTCAAGACTTGACCCTAACTATACGGTAGCTCCTATGTCCGTATGCGGCGCCATGAGCCAGGGCTATATAGGCTATGACCTGCAAAACGCCGTAAGAAGCGAGCTATTAAGCAGAGGTATATATAAGCCTGTCTCTACAGTTATAACACAGGTTCGTGTCGACCCCTTTGACCCGGCATTCCACAATCCGTCAAAAATTATCGGACGGTATATGACTAAAGAGGAAGCTGATATGGAGGAGAAAAAGGGAAATTATGTAGTGTACGAGGAAGGACGGGGCTACAGGCGTATAATAGCCTCTCCCCAGCCTATAGATATATATGAGATAGACGCCATAAGAGCGCTTGTAGATGCAGGTCAGATAGTTATTGCCGCAGGTGGCGGCGGTATTCCTGTACTTGACCAGAGAACAGAGCTTAAGGGCGCCAGCGCCATAATTGAAAAGGATTATACAGCTGCAAAGCTTGCCGATATGCTGGATGCCTCAACTCTTCTTATTCTTACGGCAGGAGACAACATAATATTAAATAAAGACACTGATAAGCAACAGGTTCTCGGCTCCCTTTCCGTAGCTGAAGCTGCTAAGCTTGTAGAGGATAACCTCCTTGACCCGCTTACTACCCTTCCAAAAATAAAGGCCTCCCTTAACTTTGTGGAAGCAGGTAAGGACAGGAGAGCAATTATTACCGAGCTTACTAAGGCTAAGGCCGGCGTATGCGGAAAGACAGGTACGATTATTTCTTAAAAAAAGTCTCGGCTTTATCCGAGACTTTTTTATATAATAGGAAACTTCGTCATGCAAGCCACAAGTTTGGCTAAGTCTGTTTTTTAGACTTTCCGAACTTGCAAGTGTCGGCTTTAGACGACACTTTTTTATCTCCTCCGCCTTGTTTTTATTATGTCTATTTCCTTTTCCTCTGCCCTGCCTTTAGTTTTTGTTCTGCTTTTCCTTCTTCTTTTCTTATTCCTTTGGACACTTATAATAAAATAATAAATCACTGCCACTAAAACAACTACAAGCAAAACCTTTACTCCTACAGGAAATGAGCTTCCTCCCCCGTTATCCTTTTCCTCCGCTTTTTTTGTTGTCTCAGCCTTTATATTATCCTTTGAATTGTTTGACACCTGAAACTGGGCATCGCTTTCGCTTTCCTTTTCCTTTAAAGCTGTATACGCATTATCAAGCTTTTCAATATATTGAGCGTTAAGCTTTTCGTGAAGATAGTCGCATATAAGCTTTGTATCCGTATATGCTCCTACGGAATTTGTATCCTTCATAATAACAATCATAACAGTTCTGTTATTTATATTATGGAACGTTACAAGAGTTCCTCCCGCCTGGTCGGTAAAGCCTGTCTTTCCTCCCAGACAATCCCCGTCATAGTAGGCAGTGCCCTGCTGTATCATTCTGTTTGAGTTAAGCCAGTATCTTGTCTCATTACACATGGCCGTGGGCGGTATCTCTGCCCTTACTGTAGAAATAAGGGTTCTGAACTGTTCAAGATTCATATACGCGTTTCTTGCAATAACCGCCATATCATATGGACATGTATAATGGTTTTCATCATGAAGACCATGGGCATTTGTAAAATTCGTATTTATACAGCCTAATGCCTTTGCCTTTTCCGTCATCATCCGGGCAAAGGAATCCATTGTTCCCGCCACTGTTTCTGCCAGACCATTTGCTATGTCGTTTCCCGATATAAGCATAAGACCGTAAAGACACTGCTCAACCGTTATCTGCTCTCCCTCATTTAAGTATCCTGCGCTGCTGCCCGGCTCTATGGAAAACACTGCATCATGGGAAAATGTTACAATATCCTCATATTTTAAATTTTCTAAGGAAAGCGTCGCCGTCATTATTTTTGTAATGCTTGCAGGATAGTACTTTGTATATATATTTTTTTCATACAGGGTATATCCTGTGTTTACATCTACCACAATGGCGCCCTCTGCTACAATTTCCGGCATGCCTTCTACTATAAGGGTTTCGCTTTCATTGCCATCCTTATTTACCTTTATGCTTTCTTCACCATATGATACAGATGCTATTCCCAATATAATTATACCGGATGTCACAAACGATATTATATTCCTTATTCCTCTTTTCATTATTTATTTACTTCCCTCACAAATTCTCTTGCCTTATCCTCCACCAGCTTATAATCGCCGTTCTTTGCGCCTCTTGTAAGGCTGCTTCCTGTTCCTACTGCTACAGCTCCCGCCTTAAGCCATTCGCATACATTATCAGTATCCACCCCTCCTGTGGGCATAAAGGACGCCTGGGGCAAAGGTCCTGTAAATGCGCTGATAATAGAAGGCGAATATGCATTGCCCGGAAATATCTTTAATATATCCGCTCCAAGCTCTAATGCCTCCACAGCCTCCTTTACCGTCATAATGCCCGGTATCACTGCTATCTTATATCTGTTGCACAGTCTGATTGTTTCTTCGCTAAGCATAGGACTTACTACAAATTCTCCCCCTGACAGTATAACCATTCGCGCCGTCTGGGAATCAAGAACAGTTCCTGCGCCTATAACTACGTCGGTATCCTTATATTTTTCACTTAATTCCCTTATAATATCAAGGGCCCCAGGCACTGTCATAGTAACCTCTATCAGCTTTATTCCTCCCTTTGTTACTGCGTCTGCTATATCTAAGCCCTGCTCCTTACTCTCCGCCCTTACAACTGCTACAAGCTTTTCCATTTTTATCTTTTTTATTACGTCAGCTCTGTCCACCTTTATTCCTCCGTTTCTATAAATCCTATTATCTTAATAATTTTGCCCTTTTTCTCACATATTGGGAACAATTTAAAGCAGCATTTTACAGGATTATTATCCTTATCGCATACTCTTGCGGTAAACTCTGTCCCTATATTATTGTCTATCAGTTCTTTATAATTATTAATAAATATTTCCCTGTCCTCCGGATAAAAATAATTTATCACCTTTTCCTTTATATCGCTTTTTGGAAGGGTATATCCGAACAGCTTTTCCCATTTTTCATTGCAATACATTGTATCCTTGACTATACTGTAATCCACCATAATAATATCAGCATACTTTGAAGCTATATAATATCTTTCCAGATTCATTTTCTCCCTGTTTTTTCTGCTGATAATAGTATAAACAAAATATACTATCAGCACCAGAAGAATAAATCCAAGCTCTACGCCAAGTATGACCACATCAGTCTCCATATCTGACACGCTTGCCTCCACGGAAGCTGACAAAATAATGCTTACAACATACCAGCCGTTTATATTAAGCTTTTCATATCCTATATATCTGCTTTTGCCTTCAATCTGACTGCTTATTATTCCTGCATTTCTTGAACGCATTCCGCTTATAAGGCTGTCGGAATATTCCTTTCCCGGAAGCAGCTCGTTTATCCTGCTTACTGATGATAAATTTTTTGTCTTTGATATAAGGGTTCCGTCTTTTTTTACAACAAAGCACTTTCCGTTCTGCTCTAAAGAGGGAATACCTATTGTGCGATAGAAGGTATCAGAATTCATTTTTGCAACCAATACTGCTTTTATTTCTCCGCTGTCTGAATAAACCGGCGTAGCCATTACTATATCCGTAACGTTTCCTTCTTTCGTTTCCTCCGCTATTACATTTTTACCCTTAAGGGCGTTTTTGTAATATTCCTTATCCCTAAATGTATCGTCACCCTCCGGCACCAGCTCAAAAAGGCTCAAGCCGGAGCTTTCCTTCTGATTTTCAAGCATTTTCTGTAATATATCGTTTCCGTCTTCATGGCTGTCAAGAGTCGTAATGAACTGTGAAATCATTTTCATGGTATTTATCTGCTCGTCAAGCTTAATATTAATACACTCCGCCGCCTCATTTAATATGTTGTTCACATGGGCCTGCGTCTGTATTGACAGGCTGTACCTTACGTTATTTACGTATGCGGCAAATGCCCCGATATTTACCACAATCACTATCAATATAAGTACAATCGTAATATAGTTATCCTTAAATCTTTTCATTGCCGCTTCCTTTCCCTTATGTTAATACCCGTATAATATATTTCCTGTAATGCCTATATAAAAAATCTACGATTTTTCACGCTGAAATTACTCCGCCTCCCGCAATATAATCTCCGTCATATAAAACCAAAGACTGCCCCGGAGTAACTGCCCTAACCGGCTCCAAAAATATACATTCTATGGTATCATCATTAATATACCGTACCTTACATTTTGTTCCTTTATGATTGTACCGTATTTTTCCCATATATATTTTGTCCTCACAAAAGCGCTCCTCGCTCATATGATTAAGCCTGGCTGCCGTAAGCCTGTCCGTATATACGTCGCCGTCTTTCCCTATAACTACACGGTTTGTCCCAGGCTCTATGGCTGTAACAAACACAGGATATCCCATAGCCAGATTTAAACCCTTTCTCTGACCTACTGTATAATGAATAATTCCCTTATGCCTGCCTATAACATTACCGCTTGTATCGACAAAATCTCCCTCCGGCACAGGCCTGTCAATGCTTTTTTCAATAAATCCGGCGTAATCCTTATCAGGCACAAAGCATATCTCCATACTGTCAGGCTTTGACGCTACATTTAAGCCTATTTTTTCTGCAATACCTCTTATCTCCTCCTTTGTATATTCACCTACTGGCATAATAGTATGCTTTAGCTGCTCCTGGGTAAGGCTGTACAGCGCATACGTCTGGTCCTTTTTATCTGTTACAGACCTTTTTACTGCATATCTGCCATTTTGAAGCCTTTCTATTCTGCTGTAATGCCCCGTGGCAATATAGCCTGCTCCTATATCAAGGCTTCTTTTAAGCATTGCCTCCCACTTTACCTTACGATTGCAAACTATGCATGGATTAGGAGTTCTTCCTGCCATATATTCATTTATAAAATCATCTATAACATGTTTCTTAAAAACATCCTTAAAATTCATTACGTAGTATGGTATACCAAGCTTTGCTGCCACCCTTCCTGCATCCTCCACTGCTGATAAACCGCAACAGCCTCCTTCTGCTTCAGTCAGACAGCTATCCTCCCGCTGCCATATCTCCATGGTAACTCCTATAACGTCATAGCCCTGCTGCTGCAAAAGATACGCTGCAACGGAGGAGTCTACTCCGCCGGACATGCCTACTACCACCTTTTTATTGTCCATTTATAATTATGCCTTTCAACATATGTTCATATTATATTTAGTAAAAATTTTCAATATTTATTTTACCAAAAAGAAATATATAATTCAACATTAAATACCTTATTTCTACTTCTTTATGTCATATCCCTGTTTTTTATATTTTAAAAACAAAATACAAAAGGGTCATACCCTGAAAAAGGCTGCCCTTCAGCCTTTTTCTCAGACAAATGACCTTAAAAACATAATTTGCAGTTTTTATATAGTTTCTTTAATATAATTTGTTTAATATAATTTCTAATATGCAATATTTTATGCCTTTTCCCTCAGTTTTTTTATTTCTTCCTTAAGAACGTTTATGGTATAATCTATTTCCTCCTTTGTATTGTCCTCTGATAATGTAATTCTTATTGAATTTCCTGCCTCCGCCTCACTTAAGCCGACAGCTAACAGAACGTGTGAGGGATTTGTGTTGTTCTGGGTGCATGCTGAGCCTGTGGATACGCATATTCCTTTTAAGTCAAGCATAACCATAAGCACGGCTCCGTCTACACCTTTTATGCTTATATTAATGTTATTAGGCAGACGGTAGACCGGATGTCCGTTAAGCCTTATTCCTCCTATTTCTCTCATTACCCTGTTAATAAAATAATCCCTTAAGCCTGTGACATACTTTACGTTTCTTCTCATATTCTCATGGGCCCTTGTGGCGGCCGCTACCATCCCTGCTACTCCCGGCACGTTTCCTGTTCCTGCCCTGAGACCTTTTTCCTGTGAGCCGCCGTCCATAAAGGGATGTATCTTTATTCCGTCTCTTACATACATAAAGCCTACTCCCTTTGGCCCGTGAAATTTATGGCTGCTGGCGCTTAATATGTCTATGTTCATATGCTTTACATCTATTGGAATATGACAAAATGACTGCACCGCATCGGTGTGGAACAGCACGCCGGACTTTCTTGCTATCTCTCCAATCTTTGCTATCGGCTCTATAGTTCCTATCTCATTATTTGCATGCATAACGGATATAAGCACAGTCTCATTGCTTATAGCGTTTATAAGCTCATTAAGCCGTATTCTGCCATTTCTGTCCACTCCAAGATACGTTACCCTGAAGCCCTCCCTCTCCATAGCCTGACAGCTATGAAGTATTGCATGATGCTCTATTCCCGTGGTAATAATATGCCTTCCCCTTCCCTTAAAGGTTTTGGGCGCCTGCTTTATGGCAAAATTATCGCTCTCCGTACCTCCCGACGTATAATATATTTCCTCCGGACTGCAGTTTATTATTCTGGAAAGCTTTTTTCTGCCCTCATCCATTATCTCCTTTCCCATATTTCCAAATTCATATGCGCTTGAGGGATTTCCGTATTTTTCATTCATATATGGCGTCATTGCTTTTATTGCCTCATCACATGTCTTTGTGGTTGCGGCATTGTCAAGATATATCATTTTTCCATTTAACCTCCTTTAAGCTCTCTGTAATACCGTGTATTTTTTTCAAATAACACGAATATACATATATAAATAATAATCAGGTGACACTTTTGAAAAATCAAATTATAAAAGGTACTTTTATATTGTCAGCCGCAGGTATAATTACCCGTATTATCGGCTTTTATTATAGAATATTCCTCTCAAGAACTATTGGTGCAACCGGCATGGGATTATATCAGATGATTTTTCCTGTGTTCGGATTGTGCCATTCCTTTGCCATTATGGGAATTCAAATGTCAATTTCCCGTTTTACCTCCATCAGATACAGCATGAATGACAGAGCCGGTATGTATACCGTACTGAAGGCAGGATTGTTTTTTTCCGTTATTCTTTCTGTTCTTTCAGCTTCACTTGTATATTTTTTCAGTGATTTTATTGCTATTCATTTGCTTGATGAAATAAGATGCGGTGTTTTGCTTCGTGTAATAAGCTTTTCTATTCCTGCCTGCGCCGTTCACGCATGTATATGCGGATATTATCTTGGACAAAAAAAGGCTTCCGTATCTGCTTTTTCACAGATGATTGAGCCTATTGTCCGGGTAGGGGGCATATATATTATCGCTATGGTTCTGGCTTCAAAGGGGCAGGAGCCAAAGCCTGTTATTGCATGTATAGGAATGATAATGGGAGAGGTTGCCTCAACTCTTTTAAGCTTATGCTTTTTATGCACTGAAAGAGGATTTTTTTTCTCTAAGCTGACAAATGTTAAAAACACCGTAAGGGAAATGTTTAATATGACATACCCCCTTACTCTTAATAAGCTTGCCACAAGCTTTCTCATTGCGTTTGAAGCTGTAATAATACCCATATCCCTTAAAAAATCAGGACTTTCGGCAGACGCCGCCATCTCTTTGTACGGAACACTCACAGGCATGGCCATGCCATTTATTATGTTTCCTTCCACCATTACAGGCTCGGTTTCCTCTATGGTTATGCCCTCTGTGGCCGAATATCAGTCAAGAGGAGATTATGCCCATATAGGCTCTACTACCTCAACAATATTAAAATACTGCCTTTCCATAGGAATTTTTTGTACCGGATATTTTTATATATACGGTACGCGTCTTGGTGAAATATTTTTTCACAGCAGCGACGCAGGTCTTTTTATATCAATTCTTGCTTGGCTTTGTCCCTTTATGTACGTAAACGTCACGCTTACGGGAATATTAAACGGTATGGGCGAAACTAAAACTACATTTATCAACAGCATAATATCTACTGTTTTAAGACTTTGCTTTATTATATTCATTGTTCCTCTCACAGGTATTAAGGGCTGCCTTATGGGTGTCCTTGCAGGACAGATGCTTTGCACCCTGCTTGATATTATTGCCGTCTATAAGCGCGTGCATTTTAAGTACGATACCTTTGCATATATTATAAAGCCTTTGTTTATGACGCTTTTATCCCTTGGAATTTCTCTGTCTTTTTTAAGGCTTTTCGATATGTATAATTTTAACGGCGCCTTGTCCGTTATTCTTGCAATGATATCAGGAGGCTCTGTTTTTCTTATATATGTACTTGCAGGCGCAAAAAAAGATATGTAATTCCTTGATTAAATATATTTCTCGTGATATTATATATGATATTGCTAATTTATAAGGAAAGCTGGTGTTTATATGCCTATCAGGGTTCAGGGAGATTTGCCTGCAAAGGCTGTTATAGAACATGAAAATATATTTATTATGGATGAAAAGCGCGCTGTCTCTCAGGATATTCGTCCTTTGCAGATAGCCATTCTTAATCTTATGCCGATAAAGCATGATACAGAAATTCAGCTTATGCGCGCTCTTTCAAACACCCCTCTCCAGGTGGATATAACCTTTGTCTGCATGGAGACTCACGTTTCAAAAAATACTCCTGCAAGCCATTTAAATAAATTTTACTCTAAATTTTCTGAGATTAGGGACAGACACTTTGACGGGCTTATTATTACCGGCGCCCCTGTTGAACAGATAGATTTTGAGGAGGTCAATTACTGGGAAGAGTTAAAGGAGCTTATGGACTGGTCAGATACGAATGTTTTTTCAACCTTACATATATGCTGGGGGGCCCAGGCAGGACTTTACTATAGATATGGCATAAATAAGCAAAGGCTTGACAAAAAGGTCTTTGGCATATTTGAGCATAGGGTAATTCATAGAAAAGTACCTCTTATGAGAGGCTTTGACGACGTTTTCCTTGCGCCTCACTCAAGGCATACCGCCGTTTCAAGGGATGAAATCGAAGCTTGTAAGGATTTAACCATATTGGCTGAATCTGATATGGCAGGCGTTTTTGCAGCCGTTGGCAAGGAAGGAAAGCACATATTTATTTTAGGACATCCCGAATATGACAGGGATACGCTGGATATTGAATATAAAAGAGACCTGGATAAAGGGCTTGACATTGATATTCCCTATAACTATTATCCGGACAACAATCCGGACAATCCTCCCCTGCTTACATGGCGCGCGCATTCTAACGCGATTTATACAAACTGGCTTAATTACTACGTTTATCAGGGTACGCCGTATAATTTCACGGGAACATGCTAAAACCTTCTGTTTTAGCATGCTCTGACAAGCCTTTCATGCATAAATATATTATCTTTATATGCATTTTTTATATGCCTTAAATGATTTATCCGTTATATTTCACAGTTATTCTGCATACTATTATCTATATTTATTTTGGAGCGTGTAAATAATAATGAATGTAAATAATAAGTCTGATTTAATTACAGCAATCTTAATTCCATTGGCAGCAGGTGCCATCTCCTCCATGTTAAGCGGAGCTGCCGCATCTTATTCTTCATTTAATAAGCCGTCCTTCAGTCCTCCGTCATATATATTTCCTATTGTATGGACAATACTTTATATTTTAATGGGAATATCCTCATACATAATTTATTCTTCCAATGATTTGGGAAAAAGAAAGGCTTTGGCTGCTTACGCCCTGCAGCTAGCCTTTAACTTCTTCTGGAGCATATTGTTTTTTGGCTTTTCACAATACCTGTTTGCTTTTATATGGCTGATAGGATTGATAATCCTTATTATAATAATGATTTATCAATTTTATAAAATAAGCCCTGCGGCTGCATATCTTCAAATCCCGTACCTTATATGGTGCCTGTTTGCAGCTTATCTGAATTATACAATATATACGTTAAACTAAATAAAAAAAGATATATTTACAGACGACAGCCTGCTTCCCTCAATATGCAGGCTGCTTTACTGTTTTTAAGAAAAAATTATTTTCTGACAATATACCTCCACAAAATATCACGGTACTTTGGCGTGGCATAATCTATTCCTACACGCTTGTCACGGACATATTTGCACTTATAACCGTCATCCTCTATCCATAACTCATCTGAAACCGTCATATCCACTCCGTTTAAGGCTTTATCTATTTTCATTGCCTTAGTAAGCTTTCCAGGGCCGTCAAAGCCCTCTACGCCCCTTATAAGCACAGCCTCCGGGTGTCCTTCTACGCCAGAAACCACATTAAAAAGGCTGTGTATGCCATAGCACAGATATACGTATGAGGTTCCTCCCTTTTCATAAAGCACCTTTGTCCTATCAGTCTTTCCCTTATGGGCGTGACATGCAGTATCCTCCTCCCCGCAGTAGCATTCAGTTTCTGTTATTCTGTACTTTAAAATATTTCCGTCTGCTTTTCTGCATAAGAGCTTTCCAAGAAGATACGGCGCCAGCTTTTTTGCCGGCATGGACAGCGTCGTATAGTCAAGCCGTTCCCAAAGACTTACCTGTTCTTTGTAGTGATGGGGCTTAAACATTTTTTTATATATATAATCTAAATCGTCACGCTTAATTTGTGATAAGACAATACTGTCATCGTCTTCCTTTTGTATGATGCGTATATTAAGCGTAAGAATAGAATATTCTACGCCGAAAAGCCTTGAGCCAAGCCTTGTTTCAATACAGCCGCAGTCCTTATAAAAATTTATTCTTCTCATGCGGATATCTGCCTCTTTTGTATTAACTGCGCTTTCAACCGATTCACACTCTATAAAAATTCCTTCGGCATAAGGAAAATTCCTGTTAAAAAACTCTCTTACCAGGGAAAAAAATACATGTCCGTAACCCTTTCCCCTGTTTTTTCCGGTAATGGCTAAATAATCAAGAAGTCCGTATTTATACCCCTCAGGCAGGATAAATACGGCATAGCCTAAAAGAGAAGCCTCTTTTTTGGCTTCAACGTCGTCATACATACCAACTGAAAAGCATATTCCCTTTTTTGCAGTATTTACTATGTGCGCCAAGGGCTTAAGCTCAGACTTTGGAAAGTCATTTACCATATGCGTATTATATATTTCTGAAATTTCCTCTATGCTTAAAATTTTTAAATACATATATCCTCCGAAAACAAATTTTTTATAAATAAATATACAGCCCTTAAGAGATTACCTTTCTTACTGCTCACCCACAAGCTCCATAAACATATCCTCCGATATTATATCTATTCCAAGCTCCTTTGCCTTTTTATTTTTTGAGGAATTTGACTGTGTATCATTGTTTATAAGGTAATTTGTCTTTGACGTAACGCTTCCTGTCACCTTTCCGCCTCTGGCCTCTATAAATGACTGGAGCTCCTTTCTGTTTGCAAATCTTTCCACGCTTCCCGTCACTACAAAAACCTTACCTGCTATGGGACTTTCCGTATTTGTCTCCTCAGCCTTTTCTATTTTAAGCTCCTTTAGCAGCTCGTCAAATTCTTTTCTGTTTTTTTCATTTTTAAAATACTCCACAAAGCTTTCCGCAATTACGCCGCCTATGCCGTCTATCTCTATAAGCGTATCTATAGCTGCGTTTACCGTCTTTTCCGGGTCATAGTCAAACTCTTTGCATATAACCTTTGCATTTGCAAGACCTATATTTAATATTCCAAGACTGTATATAAGCTTTGGCAGATTTACCGTTCTGGATTTTTCCACCGCCGCCAGAAGATTATCATAGGACTTTCTTCCAAAGCCGGACATATTTACAATCTCGTCCTCATGGTCGTCAAGATGAAAAATATCCCTATAGGAATGAATAAAGCCCTTGTCAATAAACTTCTCAAGCGTCTCCTCAGACAAGCCCTCTATATTTAACGCATCCCTGCTTACAAAATGGGTGAATTTCTTTACATGCTTTGCCACACAGTCAGGGTTTGTACAGTAAAGTGACTTTACCTCATTTACGCTTCTAATCTCCGCAGCCCCTCCGCATGCGGGACATTTGTCAGGTATGGTAAGCTTACCGCTTTTTGTATGATTTTCGCTTATCTGGGGGATAATCATATTTGCCTTATATACCTCAATCTCGTCGCCTATCCCAAGCTTAAGCCCCTCCATTATGCTTATATTGTGTATACTTGCCCTTGAAACAGTTGTCCCCTCCAGCTCCACGGGACTGAATATGGCTATAGGGTTTATAAGACCTGTTCTTGAGGGGCTCCACTCTATATCGGTAAGAATTGTTTTCGCGGTCTCATCCTTCCACTTAAAGGCAATGCCGTTTCTTGGGAATTTTGAAGTTCTTCCAAGAGAACGTCCGTACTCTATATCATTGTACATAAGCACAAGCCCGTCAGACGGCACGTCAAAGCTATCTATTGCAGCCTTGAAGTATTCTACCGCCTCCCCTACGTTTTCTCCCGTTACCATTTTATGCTCTACCACGGAAAAGCCCTGCTCCTTGAGAAACTTAAACTGCTTATCTATATTTCCAAGATAGGCCTCGTCTCCTCCTGCCTTTACAAGGGTAAATGCAAAAAAATGTACGTTTCTCTCAGCAGTTACCTTATTGCTTAGCTGCCTTACGGAGCCGCTGCACAGATTTCTGGGATTTGTATATCTGGATTCCGCATCCTCAATCTCCTGGTTCATCCGGTTAAAATCAGAGTAGGAAATAACCGCCTCTCCCCGCAG